>Ga0326727_10000832_pt1 | contig 122133 bp, 110 predicted proteins | sample MB2enrmetagenome_FD_207643 | JGI IMG/M metagenome (GOLD analysis project Ga0326727, IMG submission 207643) | Lab enriched peat soil microbial communities from McLean, Ithaca, NY, United States - MB29MY | ecosystem: Environmental > Terrestrial > Soil > Wetlands > Peat | place: USA: New York...
CGCCGGAACCACCACAGCCTCGCCACTCATCTCGCCTCCCAATCAACCACAAGGCGAGAATGCCAACCCTTCACCCTCACGTCCACACGGTACTGACCGAAGGCTTACCTCTAAACGGTGCGCGGACGGAGCGCAAGACAAGCTAACTTATTGAAAAGATGGTGAGCGCGGTAGGAATCGAATCCGCCAAACAACGCATATTCAATAACATACAGAGCAGCAGACGGCACATAAAGCAATATTAGTACATAGAAAGCAGTGCTATTGGCAGGTGGATTGGCAGGTGCCGGAATGCTAAGCGCACGGGCGATTACAGAAAAGGCTTGAGGCTTTCACCGGCGACTTCGCCGAGCAAATAAGTTTGAATTTGCCCGGACATCCCCGACCCCCTGGTCCCGAATCGATCAACGAAGTGCTATCTTGTTGATTCGCTCAGGCCAGTTTTGCGTGATTGTGAGTCCAATTCCATGGTTTTCGGGGGTATTTCCCAACCATTGGACCTCAATCGGACTCAGAAATTGAATCCCTGTTTTCGCTGAAAGGGATTCATTTCGCCAGGGTAGTTAACCAAAGTGGTGTCGCTCTTGCTAAGACTTGAACGCCATTTTCCGCAAGAAACCCAGAGCCCGGCAACCTGCCTTTTCGCAGGCACTTCAAATGGGAAGGGAAGCAGGGCGAAACGATCAGTGTGTGTGAAGGTGCTCAAACAACCGCACCCCCACGGCGTCCGACTTAGCAGACTCTCCGCTCGACAAACCAGGAAGGAATCCCGAGCGCAGGGTGTGATTCCATCGTAACCGCCCCACTCCCCCGTCTGAATCTACCACTCGCCGTATGGTGTTCTCAACTCTTTCTTTTCGAGTAGATTTACAAGCTCCAGCCCCCCACCCCAATCAACCCAGTGAATATAATCCCGGCAGTAATTAATGATCCGTTCAGACTCTCCAGGCCGCGACAATTCCGATAGGGTTCCCGCAGCGGACGACATCACTTCAGTCAATCGCTTCTTCAGAGCCTCGTCAACGTATGGGCAGGAAAGCAAGTCGCAAAACAGCAACGTGAACTCGGCACTCCGGTGCGGCGCTTCTGCCTCCTCGAATCGTGATCGCAGGTGGGCTAACAGGCTAGTTCGGAGTAGGTTGTACTGTGTCCGCGACTCCATGTAGTAGAGAAGGGTCACGCTTTCGAAGTACCCAATCTGATTGAAATGAACGAACTTCCCCGGCGAGACAGCAGCCGTTCCCTGCTCCCAACCAATCTGAAAACATTCGGCTAGCCGGCGCTGTGGCATCTCGTACGTGCCTCCAAGTGTACGGAGCGCAATAAGGAGATTTGCCATCTCAACTCCACTCTCCTCTCCGTTAGCCTTGATTCTATCGACGGCCTCAACGAGCTCATCCAGCGAGCGCTTTCGAATTGTCTCGGCGAACTCTGACTCCAACATTCCCGCCACTCTGTCAACTATGGTCACGATCTGGATAAGCAGATACGTTGGTCTCACCCTCATGTCCATTGCGTATAGGAAAAAAGCGATCTCGAGCGTAGAAACGGCAAATTCACTTGCCCTCTTTTGCTGCTCTTTCAATAGCGTTCGATTCCCGGCTGAGAAGACTTTCGCGCACTGAGACCTGAGAGTCCCCAGGCAATATCCGACCAACCCCTCATAACCGGATCCCGTTTCCTTCTCAACAACTTTCAAGTCATCCACTACGCGCACCCAAGCCGGGCGCCCACCGCGATTTCGAAACAGTCTCGGCTCCGGCCCGCTAGGGTGTAGGTCGACGCTCTGCTCGAAGAATGCATCGAGCACCCTACCTGCTCTGATCTTTGCCAAAGACTGAGCTGACATCAACGGGGTCCTCTGCTCCCGGGTCTTTGACTCATTGACAAAAAGCTTGTAGTGCTGGAGCGCTGTCTGAAACTCCAAAAACACCTTCTTCGCGATTTTTTCATTTCTCGCAAACACGAAATAATCGTCAATATACCGTCGCACCTGATAATCGACCTTGAATCGACACTCTTGCTTTTCCAGCACTAATTGCACATCCAAGTCGACCCTTTGAAGAATGATTTCAGCAAAAATCCTTGATGCTTCTGGGCCGATTACAATCCCGTGGGTTTCGTCATAATTGCTCTTTTGCATCAATTTGTCGAACTGACTTTCGACTGTGTACGCCTTCCTATTCACTTTGGCGAAGTCTTTTCCCTTGGCTGCCCAAGTAACCGAATGGGTGTAGACGCTACTGAAGCACCGAGCAATATCAAATTGAAGCAGGAACCGAAATCGCTTTTCTAACCTTAGGAGCTCATTGGACTGGTAAAACTTGTATAGATATCCGTACTGCCGATATTCGAAGAATGAGCTTGCATACCTGGTTTGCAACTCGAACGCATCACGCTCCTCTTCCGGACCTAGATCGCGAGCTTCTGACTCTTCTCGATCCCATAGACTCTTCTCGACATACTGCGAGGCGACTCGAACCGGACTCCGGAGACTAAAGGAGCTTTTCGAGCATAGATACAGAATAGCGTCGGCATTCTGCGAGTAGAAATCGACGAACATTCTTTGGGCCGCAGGGTGAATTAGACTCAAGACCCTTAGCTTTCCGGCCGAGTGAAGAATAGAGAACTCGTATGGGACGAGAGAGTCCAGCTTGGTTCCAACGAGCGATCTCACAAGTGCAGGTTCGCGCGCGGTCTGCTTACGCATGGCTTTATCGAGTTTGTATAGAAGCGCGTTGGAAAAGAACAAAGGTGTTTCATATGGAAGAACCTCTGTTAGAAGCACGCGCGACTCATCTTGACGGTCTACCCTAAACTTGCTCATTCGTCCCAGCACTCCTTTAGCTGCTTGATCCTGGGAGCCGGAATCCGCGCAAGCCGCTTCGATATAAAACCAGATGTGAAGCTTATCATCTGAAGACTCTGCTTCTGGGTTGGAGAGAGCGCTGCGCTAAGCTTGCGTCCAAATGCATTGTTCGAGGCAAAAAGTGCGGCTCTTAGGAAGTGATCTAATTCTCGAATGATAGGCGGAATCAAGCGGCCACTCGAGTCTTCTATGAGCGTTAGAAGCCGGTAACTGTAATACACTCCCGACTTCACCTTCTGGTCGACGTTGGAAGTCGTAAGACTGTGGTTGGCTGTGAGGAAACGGAGCCGGTCGCGAAGAAGGACGAAGTCTCGATTGCGCGCATAGTCCAAGAGTGAACGAACTATACGCGTCTTGGTCTTGGCCACTTTCTTATCCGCCATCGAGATAAAGATCTCTGCTCGGCGCTTCTCTTTTCCTGCAATCGATGAAAACTTGAACTTGTAGCCCAGAAAGTCGAATTCAGCTGGGATCCCGTCGGTTTCTTTGCACCGACACGTGCTGATGCATCGACAAGATGAGCCGCAAACACAGCCATCTTCGCACCGGCAACCATTTATTGTGAAGAGCGTTGTCTTCTTTTCATTTAGTTCTAGGCCGTGAGGCAGGATGCTCTCGATGGATTGTTTGATTGCGATCGGGTCATGTATCGTGAAGACGATGATGTCATCGACATAGCGAGCGTAGAAGTACACCCCGGGAAGAGCTTTAACCGATTGATCGAAATCGCGAAGCGCAAATTCCGCTAGACTTGCACTTAAATTGACACCTCGCGGAAGTCCTTCGCCTAGCCCTGGAAACGCGCCACTAAGAAACTGAAGAAGAAGTGATTTCGACTTCGGAGAGAGCAGGGAGTCGTCTCCGATTCGTCTCAAAAGTTGCTGGCGATTCACAGCGTCATAGAAGGACTTTATGTCTAATCTCAAGACTGATTTTGGGCACGATTCGGCAAGCAAGAGCGCGACCTGCTTCACAATTCTAGTACGGTCGCTTTGATGTAGCTTGTACAGTCGCCTCAGGTTGTCGTTGAGCTTACGCAAAACAATCGTGTTCTCATAGCTACTCGTCGAATAGACGGAGTAGGACTTGATTGTGCGCCTACCAAATTGTGCGGGAGCGAATGTTCCATTAGCCAAGCTGTTTGCAAGCTTTTCTAGTCGAGATTTTGCGGCCCGTGGCGTCTGACCGAACTTCGATCCATCTATCTTCTTGCGGACGGCGAGAAGATTCTTGAGAGTGAACGTTTGGTCAAGCATAGAGTCTTCCTAGCGTCTCTTCAGAACACGGCAAATTGCGCTCAATGTCTATTTGGGGGTTAGGGATTTCTTTACTCCCTTTGCCATTGCCTTTATGTGTGAATTTATAATCTCTAGAAGCTCGGCCTTCTCTACCCCGAACTCTTTGAGGGTTTCGAAGGCGATCTCAATGGACGAATCCCGCTTCTTCATCGCTTGTGCGATGCGCTCCTTTATCCCCTTCTCGCTGACAACTCCCTGCTGAGGAATCACTGCTTGGATGGCGAGGAGGTCCAGAGTTGAGGCGCTGACCGGTATTGAGGCTGGCATTGGAATTTTCGCCGACAGGACAATATCCGCGTGCGAGACGCGGGAGCTGCCGACCTTTGCAACACCCGCTTCAAAGACGAATGAGATAGAGTTACTTTTGTACGTTTTTGCAAGAGCGGCAAGTTTTTCCAACACTGTGACAGGCAGCCGGACTACGCCTTTGCCAGCGCCGAGGCCATCCACAGCCGCCTCGGTGCCGACGGTACTCATTTCGAGGCTTCCTGCAGAGATCTTTAGATAGGCTGTGTCTGTGTCCTTGAACTCGTCTCGATTTATGAGCAATTGTTGAACGGCATTGAGAAATTCCGTCTTGGACGCACCGAATTCGACTCTCTTCGGTTTAGGCATTTCTCTCCTCCATGTGTTTAGCAGAGATGCTACACCTGTGTCAGAGACGAGTTTGTGACCTGCCTCACGACCGAAAGTGGCACTGCCCGAGCTGTCTAGATGTCGACAATAACCACGTTGTTAATAGTGCGTCGGTAATGTCTCTGATTTCAATTCCGAGCGCACCGCGATAAACTGTTCCACATTCCATGAACCTGCTCACCGTCAAGCCGTCCGACAAGCTCGTCAAGGACTACTACGCCGCACTCGGCCAGTACAGCCAGCTCCATCTGGACCACGAAGGCACCGTCCGCGACGCATTTCAGGCGGTTCTGCGCGGATACGGTAAAAGACCCGATTGGACGCTTGCCCCGGAGTATCCGATTCAGATCGCCAAGGGCAAGCGCATCGTAGTGGATGGCGGACTGCTCGACGACTGGAAATTCCGCCACGGCTTCTGGGAGGCCAAGAACGAGCACGACAACTTCGAACGCGAAGTCAAGCACAAGATCGAGAAGGGCTATCTTCGCTCCAACATCATCTTCCAGGTTCCCGAGCGCGCCATCATTTACCAACGTGGCGTCCGCCAGGGACTGAACGAAGACATACGCGACCCGAAGAACCTCGCCGCTCTGCCAACGAATTCTTCGCCTATCGCGGGCCCGATCACGACGAATGGGAAGCCGCCGTCAGGGAGTTTAAGGAGCGCATCCCCTACGCCCCCGACTTCCGCGCCTTCGCCACAGCAGGGCAGCGATTGGCCGAACTGCACGTCAACTACGAGCGGCAGCCCGAGTACCCGCTGGAGCGCATCGAGACACCCAGAGCCAAGCTTGCCTACCGCGTCGAAAAGATGCGCCTCGGCCGCGACAAGGCCTCGCTCTTCTATAACGACTTCCTCACCCTCTCCGGCATCCCGCCCGAAACCTACGAGTACCGTCTCGCCAACCGCTCCGCCCTGGAGTGGGTCATTGACCAGTATCAAGTCTCCACCGACAAGCGCAGCGGCATCACCAACGACCCCAACCGCGATGACGACCCCGAATACATCCTGCGGCTGATTGGGCAGGTGATTTATGTCAGCTTGGAGACTGTGAGGATTGTCAATTCACTTCGAGGTCTAGGTATCCAGAAATGAGCGATTCGGAAAGAAAACCGATTTCAGAAGAGCAGGCCCACGAATTAGCGAAAGTTCTCGCCGCGCTTCTAAAGGAACCTCTCAAAGGCTGGGCAAAGCCGCCAAGCGACGAAATCATCACAGTCGCAGGACTGATTCGATATGGCGCGCAAGTGTTTTCGACGATTAACCAAGGCTTTCCAGAAGAAGCTCTCAGAGAGACAAATCAGGCATTCATCGCAAAGACCGTTGAATCACTCCATACTCCAGAAGCTCTCGAAAGCTTCCTTTACCAGTTGCTTCTTGAGAAGGGATCAGGTGAGGCAGACGACATCAAAGCGAGCATCGACGAGGTGGAGAGAATGCTGGCAACTCCCGGTCAGGGACCGAGAATGCTTAAGGAAGCAATGGCTGAAATGTTTCCCAAAGCCCGCCCAGGCAGGCCGAGCGAATATCGCCACGGCAATGATTTAGCCCGATTCTTGGCGCATTCATCTGAACTTTATTCCGCTTGCGAGAAATTTCTCTCCGTTCGGGCGCAGTTCCCCGCCAAGAGCATCGACGCAATACTGAACTTCTTGGATTCAGAGGACCCCGAGCAGATTGGGGTTTTGCGTTCGAATGCCGAGCTGATTGCGGAGTCCGAGCAGGAAAATGACTTTACTAACTTGAAGAGAATCGAGACTAAAGCTCGCCGATTGTCTGACGCCATCACCGGCAAGACGCTTTTCAAGTGGTCCTACATCTATTCTGTGGAGCGCGCTGCCGAATTCAGGAGGAGCCAAGGAAGGCAGGCAGCCGAGTAAAACTCAAGAATTTTACTCGGGAAGGTTTCGAATGCGCCGGGAGTAAAACCCCGGCGTTTTTATTTGGCTGCGATTCGAAACTCTCCGGAGTAATTAAGAATGGTTTTCCAAGCATCCCTCTATAGGCGCGATCCTGCTACCAGGAGATACCGCGATGGCCATTGAAGGGAAACAAAACTTAACAGGAGACAGCATAAAGGAGCACCCCCTAGAGACAAGGGCAAAGTCCTGCATCCGTTGTCAACGTCCCGCCCGATCCTCCATCGTGCTCATTCTCTCAGTTCTGAAAGTTCGCCCGCGCGTCCAGAAATGTTCGCGGGCAGTGCTTCTGTGTGCAGAGTGTTTACACGGCATCGTCGGATCGCCTGACACCTCAGGTATACCCGAACTCCATGCGCTCCTCTCCGGCGCGTTTACAGCCATTCCGGGCAATCTGCTCGGCCATTCAGAACCCGACTCTCCCACTTCGACGACAAAACAGGTGAATTCATGACGCGCAAGCGAAAGAAGCCTGCCGGGGAGGGGTACGCCTACACCTTCCACGGCTCTTACAGCGAAAAGAGCAAGGCCAAGAGTAAGGCGAAAAAGCGCGGTGGTTGGCTAATCAGCCGGGTACCGCGTGGAACGAGCAGGCGGCGCTACATCGTGCTCACGGAAAGGGTGCCATTCTAATGCGCTTCTTCAATCACCGGCGGCACGGACACATCATCGGCTCGGTCTACCTCGTGCATTTCACGCGGCGTTACCACGGCAAGCAGCATTACCTCGGATTCAGCACCAACGTTCCGGCGCGCGTCAAGGCACATCGCGCAGGCCGTGGTGCTCCTTTACTGGCTGCTGTCAGCAAGCAGGGCATTCCCTGGCGCGTGGTGCGCACCTGGAAACACAAGGACGGATTCTTCGAGCAAGACCTCAAGCACCGCTATGCGCTCAGCGATCTGTGCCCGATGTGCTCGGGACCGCACGCGCACAAGAAGGGGCACTGAGATGGAGAACAAGTTTGCAGGACAAAGCGCAAACCAGAGCGGGCAACGGTTCTTGGACAGCTCCGCCCCGCGACTTATACGGCACGCGGAATCCTGCGAAACGGCAGGCGGGGAGTTCGTCTCCTCGTCTGCCGGTAAGGATCAAAAGCTGTCCCGGGAGTTTGAGGGCAGAGCCCTCATCGGCGCCGAAGGCGCCGTGCTCTCTTCACTTGACAAGAAAACGAATAATCGAAACACCGGGGCCGATCTCAGCGCGGTTCCTGTAGGACGCGGCAAGCACTGTGGGCGGTTTTCGATTAAGGGTTGGGATTCCCGCCAAAATAAAATCTGCTATCGCAGGGTCAATTGCGGCTCTTGGACGTGCTCCTACTGCGGACCAAGAAAAGCAAAGCGCGCAAAGCGGGCAATCCGCGATCTGGCCGAAACTCTCGGGTTGTGTTATTTCCTGACGCTCACCATTGACCCCTCACACCTTCGGGAAGGCGAAGACCCGATCAAACATCTGCAAGTCTCTTTCGATAAGTTTCGAACCTATCTTCGTAGAAAGTTTGGAGAGACACCGGTTTACATCCGCGTTGTCGAATTCACGCAGAAGGGTTTGCCGCACTATCACATTCTGACGGACCGCTATATCGAACAGCAGTGGATTAGCCGAACCTGGAATCGACTCGGGGGCGGCAAGATCGTCTGGATTCGGCGTGCGCGCATTCGAAAGATTGCGCACTATCTCGCGAAGTATCTGACCAAGGAACTCTTGCTCTCGGCTCCTAAAGGGACTCGGCGAATCACCACCGCTCGGGCGGTCAAACTATTCCCTAAGTTTCATTCGGAAATCGTTTGGGAGATGCTGCGCAGTTCGATCTGGTTTCTGCACAAGCGCGTTTCGCAAACGGTCATCGAAATCCAAGGAATTGAAATGGACGAAGAAAACTATCTCAAGGCGTTTTCGATTCCAGCGCCGAATATTTCGAATCGCGAGCCTGGGATAGCTCAGCGCAGGGCCAGCAGGATGCAAATCCCGAGTCAAGGAGTTGCAGTATGAGCATTCAATCAGAATGGCTCACGGCCGCAGAAGCAGCGTGCTACCTGCGCACGAAGCCACGCACAATCCTGCTCTGGGCGCGCCAGGGACACATCAAGGGCTACATCCTCAGCGGCACGCGGCGGGTGACGTGGCGCTTCCGGCTGTCCGATCTGGATGCTACACTTGCTCCGCCGTCTGTTGCTCTCACGAACGGGAGGATTCAGTGAGACAACGACAAGGAAGCGTGGTGCTCGACAAACGTATCAGGACTTGGAATTTCTTCTGGTGGGAGAATGGCAAGCGGCGCTCCAAGAAGATCGGCACCTTGAGACAATATCCCACGAAGGCATCAGCATGGCGCGCAGCAAAAGGTTTGCGCGATGCAGTCGAAAATCAAACGCAAGCCAACTCCAGCGATGCAGTACCAACCATTAGCACGATGATCGAGTCGTACCGAGCCGAAAAGATGCCGAAACGCAGTGACACCCGCCGTACCTACGATGCTTGGTTGCGCAATCACATTGGCCCGAAGTGGGGCAATTGTGTGCTCTCAGACATACAGGCAAGGCCCGTGGAGCAGTGGCTCGAATCGTTGACGCTTGCACCGAAGAGTAAAGTTCACATCCGGGGAATGCTCCGCATCCTCTGGGAATTCGCCATGTGGCGCGGTGACGTGCCCACACAGAGGAACCCGATGGAACTGGTGACGATTAAGGGCGCAACCAAGAGGGCCCACAAACCGCGTAGCCTTACCGTGGAAGAGTTCCAACAGTTCATTCAGCATCTGGGCGAACCATTCCGCACGATGGCTCTGTTGTGCGTTTGCTTTGGCCTTCGCGTCAGCGAGGCACTCGCGCTGCAATGGTCAGATGTTGATTGGCTCAACGGTAAGCTCAGGGTTGAACGCGGCATCGTGTCTCAGCAAGTTGACGATGTGAAGTCCTCAGAGTCACGGCGCTTCCTTCACATCGACAGCGCCATGCTCGACACGTTGAAACTGTGGAAGCAGACGGCCCAGTTCTCCGGCCCGGATGATTGGATGTTCGCTTCCCCGGTACAGATTGGCCGGTTGCCGTGGTCATACGATCAGGTTTGGCGCATGTACCAGAAGGCAGGGGTTAAGGCTGGAATCGGTGGATTCGGTACGCATACGCTGCGTCATACGTATCGGTCATGGCTTGATGCCGTGGGAACTCCGATAGCTGTGCAGCAAAAGCTGATGCGGCACGCGGACATCCGCACAACGATGAACACATATGGCGACGTTGTAACGGATGAGATGACCGTAGCGAGCGGGAAAGTCACACGATTAGCCCTGAACGGCAGGTGTGACAGCAGGTGAAGTTCGCAACTTGTTGAAAAGATGGTGAGCGCGGTAGGAATCGAACCTACAACCTACTGATTAAGAGTCAGTTGCTCTGCCAATTGAGCTACGCGCCCTTCTTGTTGACTTTGCATCGAACCAGACACGTAGGATAGCGTTCGGCCGGTTCACACAGCGGGACTGATTGGCTCAGGCCTTTTCGATAGTAGCAAACGCATTTGGATCGCGCAACATCCCCCGCGCGGATTCACCGTGGAGATGAACTTTCCGGAGCGTTGGATTGTTCTTGGGAATCTGCTCAACTGTACCCGCAGGCTAACGCGGCTCGCGGCGAGTGATTCAGTCGCTCTGAATCTGGATCAGTTCACCAACGTCGTTCGAGCGCGGCTGCGGTTGCAGGGTTTGCGGCGAGCGCCAGAAATCGATGTAGCTGATCTGGTGAACGCAGCTCACGGTGCAATTCGGCGCGCATCCCTTAGTCGTGAGGAACTCGCGACTCACATCCGCCTTTGTGTATTGCAAAAGCGGCACGCCTGGGTAGCCGCGCTGCTGCGAGCAATAGTGCACCAGTCCGTCTTCGCACACGTAGATGTAACGTGCGCCCGCGCGGCAGCGCCAATCATTCGGCTTGCCATTGGCGATGTTGGTCTGGAACCAGTTGAGGCGCGAGTAGTTCTTGCGCGCCATCTGGTGCATTTTGAAAAACACTTCACGCTCGTCGCCGTTCAGCGGACACAGTTGCCCGTCGCCGTCATGGATGATTCCCACCGTCGAGGTGAAACCAAGCTGCCGGGCGCGCCGTCCCACCACCAGCGCATCATGCGGATTATGAATTCCTCCCCCGACAACGCTGTTGATGTTCACGTGAAATTCAGCGTATTCGCTGAGCAGTTGCAGCTTCTTGTCCAGAACCTTCAAACTTTTTTTCGAGACATCGTCGGGCATCACGTTGTCAATGGAGATCTGCATGTGATCGAGTCCGGCGCGGTTCAGCCGTTCAATGCGCTCAGCGGTCAACAGATATCCGTTGGTGATCAGGCCGGCGATCATTCCCCTGTTGCGGATGTGGCCGATGATGTCATCGAGTTCGGGGTGGAGGATTGGCTCGCCGCCGCTGATGGTTACGATCGCCGTCCCCAGCTGCGCCAGTTGATCCAGGCGCTGGAACATCGTCTCCAGGGGAACCGGCTTGCTCACCGCGTCGTACTCATTGCAGTAGGCACAGGCCAGGTTGCATCGCCGCATGGGAATAATGTGCGCCATCACCACGTGTTTGGTATCCATCAATCCATGGGCGATCATGCGCAGTTCTCTCAGGCGCCTGCTGGCGCTGATCCACTTGCGACGAAGCCCCTGTTTCTTCCGCGACATAGGTGTGTAGGTCTCATTACACCACGCGCCCCGCCGGGCAGGGAAAGGTTACGGGGCCGGAAGGGGCATTTCAGGCCTCGAACCGCGAACTTCTCCATTGGGTGGTGATTTGCCGGACGCTTGCCTCCGATGCCCGGATTCGGGCAATCCAGACGACTGGTTTATAATCCAGTATTCGCCCTTGATCACCCCGGAGCATATTGGAAGATGATTCGATTCCTGCAAACCCCTGGCCGATTTCAAAAAGCTCTGCTTGTCGGCTTCCTCTCCATCGTCTGCATCATGATGGTGGTCACGCTTGTTCCTGGCGGAATTCTCGGCGACTTCGGAGGCCGCGGAGTTGGCGCCAATTCTGTCGCCAAGGTCGATGGCCAGGATGTCACCAATGAGGAAGTGGATCGGGTGGCGCGCAACATCATGCAGCAGCGTCATTTTCCCGAGCAGTTCAAGTCCTACGTCCTGCCCCAGGCAGTCGATGCCATTGTGATGCAGAAGGTTTATCTGCGCGAAGCCAAGCGCCTTGGCCTGGAGGCCACGGACCAGGATTTGCGTTACGAAATGCAACACGGCGGCCTCGCCCAGGCGCTCTATCCAAACGGATCGTTCATCGGCGCCGACCAGTACCGTGACCTGGTGGCCTCGAACTTCAACCTGAGCGTGCAGCAGTTCGAGCAGGAACTGCGCGACGAACTGACCATGCGCAAGCTGCGTTCGGTGATTGGCGCCGGAGTCTTTGTCTCCAACGCCGAGGTGCACGACGCCTTTGTGAAGCAGAACACCAAGGTCAAGTTTGACTATGCGGTGCTCAGCGTTGCCGACCTGGAGAAGTCGGTCACCGTCGACGACTCCGAACTGCGCGCCTTCTACGAGAAGAACCAGCAGCAGTTCGCCAACACCATCCCGGAACAGCGCAGGATCAAATATGTGCTGGTGGATCCGGTGCGGCTGCCGAGCCCGGCCAAGGTTTCCAGCGCGGAACTCCAGGGTTACTTCCGCCAGCACGCCGACGAATTTCGCGTTCCCGAGTCGGTGAAGGTGCGCCACATTCTCATCAAACTTCCGTTGCCCGGTCCGGACGGCAAGGTAGATGCCAAGCAGGCTGAGGCTGCAAAAGCAAAGGCTCAGGACGTGTTGAACCAGGTTCGCAAGGGCGGAGATTTTGCGGCTCTGGCGAAGAAATATTCCGATGATCTTGCCACCGCCAAAGAGGGTGGCTCGGTCGGCCAACTCGTGCAGGGCTCCGGCTCCGCGCCTGAGATTGAGAAGGTCGCCTTCGGCCTCGCCAAGGGACAGTCTTCGGATCTGATTCAGACCAGCTACGGTTTCGAAATCATTCGCGTGGACGACAGGGTTTCAGCCCATGCGCGTTCCCTGGAGGAAGTTCGCTCGGAGATTGAACCGATCGTGGCGGCGCAGAATGACCAGCGGATTGCCGGACAGCTCGCCCATACCGTGGAAAGCCAGGCAAAAACCAATGGTCTTGAAAAGGCCGCGGCAAGCAATGGTTTGCAAGCGCAGGAGAGCGCCTACATCACCCGCAATGAATCGTTGCCCGGCATCGGCGCCTCAACGCAGTTCAGCGAGGCCGTCTTTGGCATGAAGGCCAAAGACCCGGCAACGTCCATCCCTCTGGCGCGAGGTTACGCCGTTGTCCAGGTGACGGACGTGAAACCGCCATCGACGCCTGCTTTTGACCAGGTGAAGGATCGTATCGCCACCGAGTTGAAGCAGCAGAAGGCCCAGGCCCTGCTGGCGCAGAAGACTCAGGAACTCAGCGATAAGGCGCGGACGTCCCATAACCTGCACGAAGCTGCTAAAGCCACGGGAGCGACGCTGAAGACCAGTGACCTGGTGGCTCCCGACGGCCAGGTGCCGGATCTGGGCCAGCTTGCATCCTCGGCGCCGCAGGTGTTCGACATGAAGCCGGGCGATATCAGCCAGGCTATCAGCCTTGGGCAAAAGGGCGCGGTCATTGCGCTCATTGAAAAGCAGGAACCCACGGACGCCGAATTCGGCGCGGCCAAGGACCACATCAAGGCATCGCTGCTGGAGCGCAAGCGCTCCGAGGCCGAGGAAGTCTTCGTCGCTTCTCTGCGCGACCGTCTGGAAAAGGATGGCCGCATCGTGATCGACAAGAAGAAATTGGAAGCGCTCGGCGGTGTCAAGGAGTAGTGGAACCAAACTCATACTCGGGGAGGCTCGATCCTCCCCGTTGCTTGTTTTCAATGCGCGCTCCGCCAGTGCATCCTAATAGATGAGACATCTGTCCATGTAACCAGCCGTACCCTAACCCCATGCCCAACGTGCGAAGAACCGGAATCTTACTGCATCCCACCTCCTTGCCTGCCCATGGCGGCATCGGCGACCTTGGCCCGGCGGCCTATGATTTCATCGATTTTCTCGCGGCGGCGCGCCAGGGTCTGTGGCAGGTCTTGCCGCTCAACCCGCCTGGCATTGGAAATTCGCCCTACTCCTCCACCTCGGCCTTTGCCGGCAACGTCCTGCTGGTCAGCCTGGAACGGCTTGCGGACCGCGGCATGATCCCGCACGAACGGGTTGCCTCGCTCCCCAGCAGCGAAGGCAATGTGGAGTACGCCCGGGTGAAGCGGGAGAAACTGCCTCTTCTGCAGGAGGCTGCGGCTTGGTTTCTACATAACGCGACGGGTCCGGCTCGCGCCCGCTTTGACCGCTTCGTCGGCGAAAATTCCTGGTGGCTGGAAGACTACGTTTTGTTCGAGGCCTTGCGCGCCCGTCACCAGCAGCGGAGCTGGAATACCTGGTCCCCCGAGTTCGCCCGTCGCGATCCACAGGCCATGGCGGCGATTCGCAACGAACTGCACGACGAGTTGGACCGCGACCGCTTTCTCCAGTTCGCGTTCTTCGAGCAGTGGCAGGCTTTGCGCTTTTATGGCCGCAGCAAGGGCGTAAGGATCATCGGCGACGTAGCCATCTTCGTAAGCTACGACTCGGCTGATGTTTGGACTCACCCCGAGATATTCCGTCTCAATGCCGATACCCTCGAGCCGGAGTGCGTGGCCGGCGTTCCACCCGATGCCTTCTCCTACACCGGCCAGCGCTGGGGTAATCCGCTCTATCGTTGGGCCGAGTTGAAGCAGCAAGGTTACGCCTGGTGGGTCCAGCGAATGAGTTGGGCGCTCGCCAGTTGCGACATCATCCGCCTCGATCACTTCCGCGGATTCCTGCAATGCTGGGAGATTCCCAATAGCGAGCCTACGGCGGTGAACGGCCGCTGGGTCGACGGGCCCGGCGAGGATCTGTTCCGCGTTCTCGGTGAAAAGCTCGGTGAGCTGCCGTTCATCGCCGAGGACCTCGGTCTCATCACGCCCGATGTCAGTGCGCTTCGCGAACGCCTGCAAATGCCGGGCATGCGAGTCCTGCAATTCGGTTTTGGCAATCCCGGCGCGCACATCTACCTGCCGCACCGTTATCAGCGCAACACCGTGGTGTATACCGGGACGCATGACAATGACACCACCCTGGGATGGTGGAAGAGTTGCTCGGAGAGTGAACGCGGATTTGCCGGGGCGCTCCTGGGTGATGCCGCCGACGGCATCAACTGGGCGATGATTCGCCTCGCGCAGGGCTCTACGGCCAACCTTTGCGTGGTTCCGCTACAGGACGTGCTGAGCCTTGGTCCCGAGGCGCGCATGAACGTGCCGAGCCTTAGCGATGGCAACTGGGCCTGGCGTTTCCTTCCCGGAGCACTGCAATCAGAGTTGACGCAGAAGTTGGCGATGCTTGCGGAAGTCACCGACCGTCAATCCTCAATCGACCCGCAGGCCCCCGGCAAAGCCGCCGAAGAGTTCGCCGCATAGACATCGCGGCAGGTTCCGCTTCACCGCAGCAATGCCAGGGTAGCGCAGGTGCGATTGATCATTTCCTGCTGGGAAGCGATCACGTGCACAAACTCCAGACCGTAGCGGTAACCTTCCCGGTTGCAGATTGCAGCTTTCATCTGCACCGGTCGGGCCGCGTAGGGCAGCCCGAACTGTACTTCCAGAACCTCTCCCGGCTCCAGGTCGGCGGCCATGACGGCGCTGATGCCGGCCCGGCTCAGGTCCACAACGCGGCCCCGGATCACGCGGTTGCGATTGTGCGCGGGATGGGCGACCAGACCGGCATCCATGGGATATCGTTCCCCTTGCCGACGGTCGGACTTGCCTCCCGGCAGCGCCGGTCCTGCTGGCGGTTTCCCCGCTTCATCGCCCATGACAAACTCCGGATGCATCGTTACACCAGCAGTTCTGGCACCTCGAGGAGGCCCTGGTTAAATGTCTGGGTGAAGGTGTCGACCACCTCCGGATCAAAATCCTTACCCGCCTTGTTGATGATGTAGTCGCGCGCTTCAAAAGGAGGCAGCGCCTTGCGGTAAGGACGGTCGCTGGTCAGTGCGTCGTAGACATCGGCCACCGCGATGATGCGCGCCCCGAGCGGAATTTCCTGCCCCACCGCGTGGTGGTTGCCCGAGCCGTTGAAGCTGTCATGGTGCGCCAGAATCAGCGGCACCACGCGCCGCAGCGAACCCCTGGCCAGGTTCACCAGATCCCCACCCTTGCTGACATGTTGCGCCATCTCCGCCGACTCATCTTCGGTCAGTTGGGCGCTTTTGTAGAGGACCTGGCGGCTGACCTCGATCTTGCCGATATCGTGCAGCAACCCGGCGGCCCGGATATCCTCGCAGAGTTCCGCCGTCACGCCCATGTTCCGGGCGATTCGAGTGGCATAGACGGACACCCGGTAGGAATGATTCTGGGTGTAGTTATCCTTGGAAACAAAATGGCACAGGATATTCAGCACGCCATCGTAGGTTTCCCGCAACTCGGTCAATTGCCGGGTCTTCATCTCGTACAGCGTGCCCATGCCGTAGGCGGTCAGGATCAGAATGCCGGCCCAGACGGCCAGGTCCAGCCACTTCTGCAACGGGCTTACATTTTCCTGCAGAATGGCAGGATTGGAATGGAGGACGAGCAAGACCAGCAGGATGCTGGCGACGGCGGTGAGCACGGCATGACGGCGTCCATAAAAATAGGCGGAGAACAGGGTGGGCAGGCCATAAAAGCCCAGTAGCACACGATGCGAGGCCAGCACGAAGTTGAATATGGCGGCGATCACGAAGAGTGAGAAAAGCAGCCAAAGCTCCTTGTTGACATCCACAACCTTCCTGAATATTTTCGGGGGCATCGTTCCATCGCTCCTACGTACAGCACAACGGAGTATTACCTTAGAACCGGTCAACCACAAGTAACGATCGTAATACCAAGGTAATGAGAGACAATTACCAGCCCGGCGACGGCCGCCGGGCAGCCAAAACCGCCTGCGGTTGGCGATCGTGAGACCGGTTATCGCGACAAGCGTTTTCATGGTTTATACCATGCTGCCGAGCTGGTTTTGGCCGGAGAGGTCATCCCCGCGCCGCCTGCGTTTTGACGAACCCGCCTCGAACGCAGACAATACTGTCTTGCGGTGTCTTCGGGAATCGAAGCACAGCCAGGGATTTTCAGGAGGCATCATGGCTTCAAGCGGTGAACTGATTCGAATGATGAATTACGTGGACGACATTTCCACCACGCTCCGGCGCATCGTCGTCGGCAGCGGTTTCATTTCGCCGGAGGAACGCAAGAAGCTTGCGGATTACATGCGCCACTCGGACCCCAATTTCACCAGCTTGGTCGAGGAACTGGAGAAGTAGTCATGCCGCTTCCGGAGGCCGAGACCATCGCAGTCATCGGCGCCGGTAAGGTCGGACGGGAACTGGCCCGCCGCGCCGCCGTGGCGGGATTTCGAGTGATTCTCGAGGACCTGTTTCCGATCTCCCTCGAGTCGGCGCGGCGGGAGATTCGCCGCACGTTGGATGAAGCGGCCGGTTCCGGTGATCTGGATCAGGCGCAGGCAGACGAGGCCTTCGCCCGCATCGAATGCGCGACCAGCATCGAAGAGGCCGCGCGGCGGGCGCATATTGTGATGGAGACCGGTCCGGACGAACAGGAATCCAAGCTGGAAATGTTCTGCCTGCTCGACCGCATCTGCCTGCCCGGCACGGTCATCGTCAGCAACTGCCATGCGCTTGATCTGAGCGATACCACCACCAAGGCGGAGACCATCGTCGGGATGTATTTCTCCGGCGACGGGGCTGAGATACATTGTTCCGCTTTTACCGGAGAGCGCGCCCTGGCGGTGGCCGTGCGTCTGGCCGGACGCATGGCGTCCAACTACCGCATCACGCGGGAGGCCGGCCCAGGCTCCGCCCGCTGATCCCTCCACGCATCCCCAAACTGAAGCCGCGCTGCGCGGTTGCCGCTTTGCCCATCCGGGCGGCTTAGGGATCCGTTCTCTGGAAGGGTGCTGTCAGATACTTGCGCGCTTCGTCCAGCGCTCCCTGGGTGTTGTCATTGGTCTGCAGCGCCTGCCGATATTCGCCCAGGGCGCGTTCGCGCTGCCCGGTGATGTCGAAAATCTTTCCCAGTTGAATGTGGCTCCAAACCTCGGTCCACTTCGGCTCGCCGTCCCCATTGAGGGAATCGCGATAGGCATTGGCCGCGGCCTGGAAATTCCTCTGCAGGTAGAAGACCTCGGCAATGCGATAGTGAGCCAGCGAACTGTTCTTGTTCTGTTCGATCGCCTTCTGAAACTCCCGCAGCGACTCTGCCAGGCTGCCTTGCTGCACCAACTGCTGGCCGCGCATGATGGCGGTCCGCAGCTTCAAATCTCCCGAGTTTTTCAGCACCCAGTTGTTCGGATCTACGGTGATGCGGCGCGGCTTGCCGAAGGTCTCAATCGTATAGCTGGATTCGGTTCCAACCACGTCGATGATCTTATCCTCCGTCTTGCCGTCTGTATCGATCTTCAGCTCCACCGGCATCCGGAACAGGTCGAGATCCTGTTGTATCTGTCCCACCACGCGGAATCCCTTCTGAACCCGGAACACCGTGTACTTGTTCTTGAATTCAGGAGCCCCGGTCGAGTCCAGCCATTGCGAGTAGAACCACGTCAACTGATCGCCCTGGATATCTTCGGTTACTTTCTGCAGGTCTCTGAGTCCCACGGATTTTCCCGCATAGTCGTGGAAAAGGGTCCGCATCGCCTTGTCAAACTTCTGGTCTCCCATCACCCAGCGAAGCATGTGGTAGATCATGCCGCCCTTGTCGCTGGCCATCGACTGGAAGACCGGGTCGAAGGTGTCAAGGGTTCCAATCTGTCCCAGCGGAACGCTGTCATAGGCCAGCGCGCCCACCGCCATATCCTTCACCGCCTCCTGGGAGCCCGCCGCTCCGGCCGCGTATTCAATGTAGCGGCTTTCGCTGTAACGCGCGCCCCCGTCCTGGATCCACCAGTCATTGCGCGCTGCCGGACTCACAATGGTGCCAAACCATTGGTGCGCAATGGCATTTGCCAGCAGCCGGTAACTCACCTTGGCGTTGATGTTGCGCGCCGCAATCCCCGCCACTTCGGGAGCCCACGCCGTGGGCACGGAATCATCGGGCAACTCCACCAGTTTCAGTTCCGAGCTGATGGGCACCCCGTAGATGGTGACGAAGTAGCCGAGTTCCTTGGCCGCCGTCTCGCCATACTGCCGCGCCAGGGACACTTTATCCGGCAGAAAGTAAACGTGCACGGTCATTCCCGCTTCGCTGACCGGGGTATCCACGAATTTTCCAATCACCACCGTGCCCGGGAAGCTCGGTTTGCTCCAGTTGAAGCTGAATGTCCTGACGCCGGTCTCGGGAGGTGTCCCGCTGGTCGGGTTGGCAGAGGTTGCCGGCTTAGCTTTCTTTCCGGGCTTCTCGCGGCCCGGCAGATTCGGGGCACCGCTCTGGCCGGAGCTGCTGGCGGGCTCGCTCACATGCACCTCGCTCGCCCCGGCATCTCCGCTGGAGATCACCGTGTAATCAGCCGGCGTGCTGATTTTCAGCCGCGCCGTGAAGCGGTCGATCCCGTAGTTGGTCACCGGAAACCATCGCCCCGAGTAGAGCAGGTAGGAAATCGGGTCGCCGACATAGGCCAGCCTGAGTCCCGGAACCGGGCTGTCGTCCGCCGAGGTCACAATGCCCTCGTAGTCAAAAGTCAGGGTTGCTTCCTGTCCCTTGCTCATCCCACTGGGCAATGCCACGCGAATCGTGGAGTCCTGCGAAACCCGCTCGGCCGGCAGCGTGTTGCCTTGCGTGTCGGTGACCTGGGTTACCCTCAGTGCGTTGTGTAACTCAAAGGATGCAATGCTGATATCGTCCAGCGCCACAAACCTGACCACGGCACGCGCTGTCAGCTTGTGCGACTGCGGCAAAACCTTGGCCTCAATGGTGTAGTCTTCCGCCCGGATGCGCGGCTTCTCGGCGGCACGCAGTGTGGCCACCGGCAGCAGGCCCGCTAAAGCACTCAAGGTTATAAGAACGGTTCGCTTCCATGTCCGTCCCGCCAATCGCATCGCCATTTCGCTCCTGCTCGCTTGCGCAGCTCCTGTTGATGTAGGAAATCGTACAGAAGATGCTGAGCCGCTTCTCTGGATGAGCGCCTATTCTCTCCCCCTCATGGCACTTTCCGCAACGCGTGATACCGCCCGCGCCGCCCTTTGCGCGGTTGTCTGCCCGGCGTGGCCCTCGGCGCCAGCCGATGCCAGCTCTCCGCGCAGCAATCCGCGCACTTCGGCCAGCGCCGCCAACATCTGCTGTCTCGCCGGCCCATCCTCCAGCAGCACGCGCACGCCGTGTTCCACGCTCTCCGGCGTAAATCCATCCTGGATCAGTTCCGGAACCACTTCCCGCCCCGCCACCAGGTTCACCATGCCATAGTACGGCACCTTCACCAGGTGGCGCCCCAGCGTCCAGGTCATCGCCGCCAGGCGATACACCATCACAAACGGCGTGCCGCTCAGTGCCGCTTCCACGGTGGCCGTGCCGCTGGCCACCACGCCCACCCGCGCGTGCAACAGGCTTGCCCACGCGTCGTCGGTCAGGTTTACATCCACCGCGGGGATACCGGCGTCATTCCAAATATCTTCGCAGTCGCTGATCTCCCCCCGTACCCAAGCGGCCTCCAAGGTGCTCGCCACGGGCATTACGAACTCAAACTCCGTTCCCAGCCGCTTGGCCCCGCCCAGCATGGCCGCCAGGTTCAGGCGCAGCTCTTTCCTGCGGCTGCCGGGCAGCAGGGCAATCCACTGCTTTCCCGCATCCAGCCCCCAGCGCGCCGCAAAGCTCTCCCGGCTCACTTTCGATGGCTCCAAATCGCTCAGGGGATGTCCCACAAACTCCACCTGCACTCCGTTGCGGGCGTAGAACTCGCGCTCAAACGGAAAGATCACCAGCATCTCGCGCACGTAGCGCTGCACCAGCTTCAGCCGCCTTTTGCGCCAGGCCCAGAGCTGCGGGCTCACGTAATACACCACCGGAATTCCGCGCCGGTGCAACTGCTGCGCCAACCGCAGATTCCAATCCGGAAAGTCGATCAGCACGGCCACGTCCGGCCGCCGCCGGTCCACCTCCGTCAGCAGTGCATGAAATTTCCGGTAGATTTCCGGCAGGTGGCCGAGCACTTCGAACAGCCCAACCACGGCCACGTCGCGGGCATGGACCACCAGCTCGCAACCCGCCTCGCTCATGCGCTCGCCGCCCATGCCGAAGCACTCGAGTCCGCTCGGATGCAGCTCCCCGAGCGCCGTCAGCAATTGCGCGCCGTACATCTCGCCGGAGGCTTCCCCGGCGGAGATCAGCACGCGCAGCCCGCGATGCGAATTGACACTTCCGTGGCCGGACATTTGTGCCGACAGCATATCAGGCGCGGCATAGCAGGCGCAGCCGGCAGGTTCAGCCGAAGGGCCCAGGTTCAAGCCGTGCAATAATTAGTCCGCCCGTGCTTCCGGCCGCTCCGGCGGCGCGGTGTTCGCCGCTACCACACCCAGTTCCTGGTCCTTGTATTGCAACTGGTAGAGCTTCCAGTACACGCCCTTGGCCGCCAGCAACTGCTGATGCGTACCCATCTCGCGCACCTTGCCCTTGTGCATCACGACAATCTTGTCGGCCCGCTGGATGGTCGAAAGCCGGTGCGCGATGATCAGCGAGGTGCGTCCCTCCACCAGCCGCGTCAAAGCCTCGCGCACCCGGAACTCGGTATCCGTGTCCACGCTTGAGGTTGCTTCGTCCAGGATCAGAATGCGCGGGTTATGCGCCAGGGCGCGCGCAAACGACACCAGTTGTTTCTGCCCGGTCGAGAGCGTGTTGCCGCGCTCCTGCAACAGCGAGTCGAATCCTTCCGGAAGCGAGAGAATGAACTCGGCGACGTTGACTTCGGCAGCCGCCCGCTCCACTGCCTCGCGGGTCACGTGCCCGGAGCCCAGGCGGATGTTATCGGCAATGGTTCCGCTGAACAGGAATGGATCCTGCAGCACTACCCCGCAGCGGCGGCGCAACGCCTGCAGGTTCATCTCGCGCACGTCCACCCCGTCGATCTTGACCGCGCCCTGCTGCACGTCGTAAAAACGCAGCAACAGCGAAATCAACGTAGTCTTACCCGCCCCCGTGTGTCCCACGATCGCGATCGTCTGGCCCGGCTCAATCGTGAAGGAGACGCCGCGCAGAACCCAGTCCCACTCTTCGCCCGGAACCGCCTTGCCGTCCTTTTCGACCGGGACGCGGCGGTAGGCAAACCACACGTTTTCGAACTCGATCCGTCCCGCTCCCTGCGGCTCCTTCGCGTCCACCGGAGACTGAATCGCCGGCTCCGTGTCGAGCAGCTTGAACACCCGCTCCGCGGCGGCCATCGCCGATTCAAGAATGTTGAGCTTTTCGCTCAGGTCCTGGATGGGACGGAAGAACCGCTGCGCGTAAGTGATAAACATGTACAGCACACCCAGCGTCGTGATTCCCGACAACACCCGGTGCCCGCCGTACCAGAGCACGCAGGCAATGGCAATCGACGATAGAAAGTCCACCAGCGGGTAGTACACCGCATACGCCATGATGGCGTCCTTGAACGCCTCCATGTGCTGCGCGTTCACGGTCTCGAATTCCTCGTAGGACTTGCGTTCGCGGTTGAACAGTTGCAGGGGAACGATGCCGCTGACGTGCTCCTGCAGGAAGGAATTGATGCGCGCAATCGCCACCCGGATCCGCCGGTAGCTGTCGCGCACCGCCTTGCGGAAGATCTGCGTGACAAAGACGATGAGGGGCAGCACCAGGAAGGCGATCAGCGCCAGCCGCCAGTTCTTGGTAAGCATGATCCCCAGGATCATGACTAGCACAAAGACGTCTTCGACGATCGACACCACGCCCGAGGTGAACATGTCGTTCAAGGCGTCCACGTCGGTCGTCACCCGCGTCACCAGCCGTCCCACGGGATTCCGGTCGAAGAACGAGATGTCCATCCGTTGCAGATGCCGGTAGATCTGGCTGCGCAGGTCGAACATCACCTTCTGTCCGGTCCACTGCATCAGGTAGGTCTGGGTGAACTCAAACAGGAAGCTCAGCAGCAGCACGCCCAGGTAAATGCCGCTGATTTGCGCGATGCCAACCATCGGCTCGGGGCTCAGAAAGCGGTCCAGATACGAGTGCCCGCCGGAATGCGCCGAAAGGTACTTGTCGATCGCCGTCATCATCAGGTACGGCCCCAGCACGTCCGCGCCCGCCTTCAGAACGATCGTGGCCAGTGCCAGCCCCACCTGCAGCGTGTAGGGACGAAGATAGGCTGTCAGCCGCAGAAGCATCCGGCTGTCGTACGCTTTTTCCAGTACTTCTTCCTCGGCGGCCATGTCTTGCCATTTTAAATGGAAGCAGCGCCTTCCATCCTTGACGTTGAGCAATTCAGCCAAAACAAACTTTGTCCGCATTTCTGGCTGTCGAACCTTCTCATTTTCGGCCTTGGATTTATCATCCACGTCAAACGCGTCCCCGCTCCCGCGGCGCCCGCGGAGTAGACCCCCAGGACATTCCCGCCCTAGTACACTGGATCTGCGGGCAACCCATTGAACTCTGCCGTCCATTCCGCGCTCTATTTGTCGGTACCTTTCTGCCGCACCAAGTGTTCCTTCTGCAACTTTTCCTCCGGTGTTTTTTCCCGCGGCCTGTTTGACGCCTACATCGCCCACCTGGAGCAGGCCATTGCCAACGCTCCCGCGCTCGCCCGGGAGGCCGGAGCGGAGTACGATCCGCGGCTCGATTCGGTCTATCTTGGCGGCGGCACGCCCAGCGTTCTCGCGCCCGATCAGCTTGCCCGCCTCTTTGCCGCCATCCATCCGGTTTTCGAACTGTTGCCGGGGGCCGAGTTCACCGTCGAAGTCGCGCCTGGCACACTCTCCAGCGAGATTCTGGCCGTGCTTGTTGGCGCTCGCGTCAATCGGGTTTCGCTCGGGGTCCAGTCCTTTGTCGATCAGGAATCCCGCTCCGTAGGACGCTTGCACAGCCGCCGCATCGCCATCGAGGACATCGCCCGCCTGCGCTCGGCCGGCATCACCGAACTCAGCGTCGATCTCATCGCCGGCCTGCCCTACCAGACGGTCGAAAGCTGGGACCATTCGCTCGACGAAGTCCTTGCGCTCGAGCTTCCCCACGTCAGCGTCTACATGCTCGAAGTGGACGCCGACTCCCGCCTCGGCCGCGAACTTATCGCCGGAGGCACGCGTTACCATGCCCACCAGGTCCCCGATGAGGCGTTGACCGTTGCCCTCTACGAACGCGCCTGCCAGCGCCTGGACGCCGCCGGCATCCCCCAGTATGAGATCTCGAACTTTGCCCGCCCCGGTCACCAGTCGCGCCATAATCTACGCTACTGGCAGCGTCTCCCCTACTACGGATTTGGCGTCGATGCCCACTCCATGCTGCTGGCGCCGACCCGCTCGGACCCGCACCGCGCGGTGCGCATCGCCACCGCAGACTCGCTCGACGCTCTGCTGGCTGGCGCCCCGCCGGTGAGCACGATCGTCTCCCGCCAGCAGGCCATCGAGGAGACGTACTTCCTTGGTTTGCGCATGAATTGCGGCGTCGAGTTACTGGCCATCAAGGAGGAGTTCGGCATCGATGCCGTGGACGGCTACCGGGAGGAAATCACCGCCCAGGTGGCCAATGGGCTGCTGTCTCTGGAGGATGGATGGCTGCGCCTGACTCCGCGGGGCCGCCTGTTTTCCAACGAGGTGTTCGCCGCCTTTCTGCGCGACTAGCGTCCGTGTCCGTGTGGCCCACATCCGCGTCGTGCCCTTCGACGCGAATGTGGGAAAGCAATGCACTCCACTTCTGCGGCCGTTGTTTTGCCGTTACCTCGGTTCCGGTCTCCGCTCCTGCGTACACATTCCGCGAAATCCGGACGAGCGTTTACACTGTTCTTTTCGCTTGTCCGATGGGAGCACTCATGAACACGTTGTGGATTGATCTTCGCAGTGACACCGTAACCCAGCCCAGCGACGAAATGCGCCGCGCCATGGCCTCAGCCGAAGTTGGCGATGACGTCTATGGCGAGGATCCGACCATCAACCGCTTGGAAGCCCGCGCCGCCGAAATCTTCGCCCGCGAGGCCGCCATCTTCGTTCCCTCCGGCACCATGGGCAACCAGATCGCCGTCAAGTTGCACACCCGTCCCGGCCAGGAGGTTCTCTGCGAGGAACGTGGCCACATCTTCAACTATGAGATGGCCATGCCGGCCTGGTTCAGCGGTTGCCTGGTGCGCCCGGTCCGCGCCCCGCAGGGAATCCTCTCCTGGGAGTTGCTCGCCCCGAAGATCTCCCCGCCCACCTATTACGTCGCGCCCACCGGCCTCATCGCGCTGGAAAACACCCACAACATGGCGGGTGGCACCGTCACGCCCATTGCCGCCATGGAGGAAATCTGCGCCCAGGCTCACGAGCGCAATCTTCCCGTGCACCTGGATGGCGCGCGCATCTTCAACGCCGCAACCTATCTCGGCAAGCCGGTGGCGGAGATCACCCGCGGCTTCGATTCGGTCATGTTCTGTCTCTCCAAGGGATTGGGCGCGCCGGTCGGCTCCATGCTCACCGGCAGCAGGGAATTCATCCAGCAGGCTCGTTCCGTGCGCAAGGCGCTGGGCGGCGGAATGCGCCAGGCTGGCATCCTGGCTGCCGCCGGCCTCATCGCCCTGGAGAAAGGCCCCGCCCGCCTGCACCAGGACCACGCCAACGCCCGCCTGCTGGCCGAGGGCGCTGCCGCCATTCCCGGCATTCAGATCGATCTGGCCACGGTGCAGACCAACATCGTCATTTTCGATGTCAGCGGCACCGGCAAGTCATCTACCGAAATCGCCGAAGCTCTCAAATCCCAGGGCGTGCTTGCCGGCACGGTCAATCCCCAGTTGATCCGCTTCGTCACCCACCTCAATGTCTCCCGCGCCCAGTGTGAAAAGGCGCTTGAAAAGCTGCGTGCCATCTGCAAACCGGCGGTCAGCGTTTAAGCCGCTGGCCGTGAGTACAACTGCTCGCTGGTGGCCCACATCCGCCTGTTTCCTTGCGAATGTGGGCGAGCGGCCGGCTGCCGCCTGCGCCGTGTCCGCTCCGCCTGCGGACCCGTGGGCCTCGATCTCCAGCCCGCAGTCCTCGCGCCACGCGGAACGCCGATTAGTGCCTGAAATCTGCGTTGATGAAAACTCGGCAGGTGACCGAACCTCTCAGCGCTAGATGAATTCCTCGTCAGGGTACAAACCTTGAGTCCACTTCTTGCCCGCGCTGATCCCCGCATCGCACGCGTTCTCCCGCGTCGGGTACGAGCGATTCAGAAACGACGGCGGCCATTGCGTTTTGACTGGTTTGCCATCCCGATCAAGGATCGTTACAACTCCGATACTCCACCATCCCGACCCTGTATCTTCCGGTTCGCAGTTAATGGAGTAGCCGTTGAACTCTACCATGTCCATAATCTCTCACTCCGTCAGTCGAGATATGACTAGATAGACGATGTTTACAGCTATCCAGCACACGAATGCTGCCACAAGAATCGCCCAAAAAACTCCCCAGTCAAACGCTTGCCAAGGCCACATTATCCCCTCCCGAACATCTCTCTCGGTATGACTTTTCCCCTCGTCTCCAGAATGTGCAACGCTTCGCGTATCTCAGTGGCCGGTACGTTTCTTAGGTCTTCTGTTTCCTTCAGGTTTTCCACAGTAGGGTGCGATGGCAGAAGTTCGAAAATCTTCTGTATGATTTCTTCACTTGGCGTCATGTTCCTTTTCTCCCTCCAGGAGTCTCCCGCGCAGCGGCCCTTCCGATTCCCCAGCAGTTCGGGAGGCAGTGGCGAGGACGTGACCAGCCTCGGAGATCAGGTTTCGGGGGGTTGCGAGTTCCGCTTTCATGGATGGCATACGGAAAGCCTACGTCCCCAGGAATCGAGGCGCAAGTGCCCGCTGCTCCCCAACAACGCAGATTTCAGACACCACCGAGCACCGAGGCCGCTTTCGTTCCGTTCCAACTCGTGATACAAGTATTAGTTTTCCTCATAGGCAGCGCCGCGTGGGGCGGGCTGCCTGAAACCCTAAAACCCAGTCATGGAGCAAGCATGGATTTCCAACTCAGCGATGAGCAGTTGCATCTGCAGACCATGGTGCGCGACTTCGCCGCGCGCGAGATCGCTCCTCACGTGCACGAGTGGGACGAGGCTTCGCATTTCCCCCTCGAAGTCGTGAAGCATCTCGGCAAGCTCGGTCTCATGGGCAGCATCTTTCCCGACAAGTACGGCGGCTCGGGTTTCGGCTACATCGAGTACGTCATCGCCATCGAGGAGCTTTCGCGCGTCGATGGCTCGGTCGGCATCATCGTCGCCGCCCACACATCGCTGTGCTCCAACCACATCTTTCTCGCCGGCAGCGCGGAGCAGAAGCGGCGCTACCTGCCCCACCTCGCCACCGGCGAGCACATTGGCGCCTGGGCACTGACCGAGCCCAACAGCGGCTCGGACGCCGGCAGCGCGCGCTGCTCGGCCATCCGCAAGGGTGACCGGTGGGTGCTCAACGGCACCAAGAACTTCATCACCAACGGCGCCTACGCGGACGTGGTTGTGGTCGTTGCCGTCACCGATAAAACCATCGGCACACGCGGTCTCTCCGCCTTCATCGTCGAGCGGGGCACGCACGGTTTTCGCGCTGGCAAAAAGGAGAACAAGCTCGGCCTGCGCGCCTCCGACACCTCCGAGCTGATCTTTGAAGACTGCGAAATTCCCGAGGAAAACCTGCTCGGCGCCGAAGGCCAGGGCTTTGTCGATGCCATGCGCGTGCTCGATGGCGGACGCATCTCGATTGCCGCCCTTGGCCTCGGTATGGCCACCGGCGCCTATGATTGCGCCCTTCAGTACAGCCGCCAGCGCAAGCAGTTCGGCCGTCCCATCAGCGAATTTCAGGCCATCCAATGGAAACTGGCCGACATGGCCACCGAGATCGATGCCGCCCGCCTGCTCACCCTGCGCGCCGCCTGGCTCAAGGACCACCATCGCAAGACCACGCTGCAGTCCTCCATGGCCAAGCTCTACACCTCCGAGGTCGCCGTCCGCGTCGCCAATGAGGCGGTGCAGATTCACGGGGGCTACGGCTTCATCAAGGACTATCCGGCGGAAAAGTTCTATCGCGACGTCAAGCTTTGCACCATCGGCGAAGGCACCAGCGAAATCCAGCGCCTCGTCATCGCGCGCCAAATCCTGCCGGAGTAGGCCATGCTTCCGGGCGTGGCGCAAGCACTGCGCACGCCTGTTGTTTCCACCTCATTCCGCGCATGACGTATGCCTCACCTTCGTGCCGTGTTTTTCTGCAACAAGGTTGAAAACTGCGCCCTCCATCTCTGCGCAGTCTTCTTTGCTCTCCCGCTTTGTTAAACTAAACATTGCGAGAACCGAATCCAGTGACTTCATCTATCCCGGCATCCATTTCCACTTGGGTCGAACAGATCCGCAACGGCAATCTCAGGGCTTTATCGCGTGCCATCACCGCGGTGGAAAATCGCACTCCCGATTCCCACCATCTTCTTAAGGCTCTGTTTGCCTACTCCGGCCGCGCCCGCGTCGTCGGACTCACGGGCTCGCCCGGCGCTGGCAAGAGCACCCTGGTGGATGCGCTCGCCGGGCAATACCGCATGCGCCAGCAGACAGTTGGCATCATTGCCATCGATCCCACCTCCCCGTTCACCGGCGGCGCCATCCTGGGCGACCGCATCCGTATGCAATCGCACAGCGGAGACGACGGTATTTTCATCCGCAGCATGGCCACCCGCGGTTCCCTCGGCGGACTTTCCAGCACCACTGCCGATGTTGCCACCGTAATGGATGCCAGTGGCCGCGACCTGGTGCTCATCGAAACCGTCGGCGTCGGCCAGGATGAGGTGGACATCGTCCGCCTTGCCGATATCACCATCGTCATCCTGGTTCCCGGCATGGGCGATGACGTCCAATCCATCAAGGCGGGAATCATGGAGATTGCCGACATCTTCGTCATCAACAAGGCGGATCGTGACGGTGCCGAGCGCGTCGAGCGCGAAGTGCGCGCCATGCAGTCGCTCTCCATGCGCAATGACAACTGGGTGCCTCCGGTGATCAAGACCGTTGCCAGCACAGGCGCCGGTGTCGCCGAACTGGCCGGGGCCATCGACGACTATGAGGCTTTTCTTGCCACCAGCGACCTGGGACACCAGCGGCGCGTCGCCAACTGGCGCGACCGTCTGCGCGAGATGTTGCGCGACGAGGTCCTGCGGCGCATCGTTGCCGGCGCTTTTTCCGAGGATGCCGTCACCGAGTACGCTGCCCAGGTTGCCGGCCACGAGCGCGATCCCTACTCACTGATCGACCAGATCGTCGGGAAACTTGCCCGCTAGGAGCCGCCGTGCTGATCCTCGGTATTGACACCTCCGGACGGCAGGGAAGCGTGGCCCTGCTGCGCGCCCAGGGTGATCAACTCCTTACCCTCGAACTCGAACTGCTCGCCGGTGGCCAATATTCCGAGGCGCTTGTCCCCACCATCGCCGGGTTGCTCCTGCGCCACGGCCTGGAGAGAAGTGCGATCGGCCTCATCGCCGTCGCCAGCGGCCCCGGCTCGTTCACCGGGCTCAGGGTTGCAATTGCCACCGTCAAGGGATTGGCCGAGGCATTTGCCACTCCAGTAGTCGCCGTCTCCGTGCTGGAGGCCATCGCTCTCGCCTCTGCCGCGCAGGGCAAGGTCATGGCGGCGATGGATGCCCAGCGCTCCGAGGTTTTTTTCGGCGAATACATCGTCGAATCCGCCCGCCCGGAGTCTGCCCACCCGCAGGCCGCCTGGATGCTGCGCGAAGCCATCGCCAGCTTCGCGGATTTCACCCGCGTGCTTGCCGCCGGCGATCCTGCCATGAAGGTATTCACCCCGGATGACGCTCTCTCGGCGCGGCTCCGCGAGGCCGGGTTCGATGCCCATCTGCTTGCCCGGCCCTCGGCCGAAGCCATCGCCCACATCGCCCATCGCAAGTTCCTTGCCGGTGAATGTGCCGACGTTGCGACGCTCGATGCCAATTACCTGCGCCGCTCGGATGCCGAAATCTTTTCCGCGCCCAAACCCGCCGCCGCCCCCCACTAGCATGGAAATCCGCCGCGCCCAAGCCTCTGACCTCCCGCAACTCAAGGCCATCAGTGCCGCCGCCGCTTGCGCCGCCCAATGGACCCAGCAGCAATGGCAGGATATCTTCGACAGCGAAACTCCCGCCCGCCTGGCCTGGATTGCCGAGGACCGGAACGGGCCGGATCAGGGGCAGGGAATCGGATTTCTCGTCGCCCGCAGCGGCGCCCCGGACTGGGAACTGGAAAACATCGCGGTACTGCCCGCATTCCGCCGCCAGGGAGTCGGCCGCACTCTCCTTTCCGCCCTGCTGGCCGAGGCGCGCGCTCAGCAGGCGGAGCGGATTCTGCTCGAAGTCCGAGCCTCAAACCAGCCGGCAATCCGCCTTTACAGCAGCAGAGGCTTTGAACTGCTCGCGCGGCGAGGCGGCTATTATCGGAATCCCGATGAAGATGCACTCATTCTTGTGCATTCATGTTAATAGAGTATTAAATTTCTCTTGCCCGGCTCCTGCCTGGGTGCTAGCTTTTACAACACCTGATTTCAGGCTTGGAGGTGCTGAAATGAATGCCCCCGAACGCGAACAGCTCCTGGCCAGCAGCGAGGAATTCCGCAAGCTGGCCGATGCACACAGCAATTACTCTCAGCGTCTCGACTCCCTCGCCAATAAGAAATACCTCTCCGAAGAAGAAAAACTCGAAGTAACCCGCCTCAAGAAGTTGAAGCTTCGCCTCAAGGATGAGATGGAATCATTTCAGGTCCGCACCCCGCCAATCTCCTGAGTGCAAGTGCCTCCGGGCATTCGTGCCGGGCCAAGGCCTGGCGCCAGGGGGATGGCCAGTCCCACAAACCTCGGGGTTGGTCATCCTCCATCCATCGACCGCCGGCCCTGCGCATTAAGGAGTGCGTTGCGGAACACAGCGCGATTCGCCTGGCGGTCTTCCACGGGTCCTAGCCTTCGAGTTGAGTTCGATAGCTATCTGGGCGCGCTTCGTGATGTGGCGAACGTCGATCGACAGGAGCGCTTCCTCAAGAAAAAGATGAATGACATTAGGAAGGAACTCTGGGGCGCGAACGCAAATCAGCTTGTATAATTTCCGCGTATGTCGAGAGCATTTTGGAAGGAAGTTATGCCAACCAAAGAAGACAGCCAGTTAACGTGCATGGCAGGGGAATTCCTGGTCGTTTCTAAGCTCTTCAAGCGCCGGTACCAAGCATCAGTGACGCTCGGGAACGCAAAAGCAATTGACGTGCTCGCCTATAACCCAGCGACAGGCAAGAATTTTGCGGTGCAGGTTAAGACCTTGCGACGACGGAATTGCTTTCCGATTGACCGAAAGGCGATCAAGGCTGACCACGTGTACATCTTTGTTTTCCTCAACGCATTTGAAGACACCGAGGAGTTCTTCATCGTACCTGGTGCGGAGATTTTGGCCGACATTGACAGGTTTTTCGGTTCCTCCTTCCGGAATCCTGACAAACCGAGTCCCGTGCCAGCCATAAATTACGGGCCGCTGAGTCCGTACAAGAACAATTGGGGTCTATTCGACCGCTAGTCCAACCATTGCTGCCTACAAGTGTGCTCCAATTGGGAATGCAGAAGTTCCTTGCCCTCGCCTTGGCGCTATTCTTCTCCGGACTCGCGCTGGCCCAAACCGGGCCATTGCCGCCGGATTTGGCCTGCCGCTGGTCCGCCCTGCTCACCGCCGCCCGCCCGGGCGCCGGTGACTCCTACTTGGTTCCCTTTGACTTGGACGTCGAGCGTACCCCCGCGGGTCTTCGTGCCGCGCTGCGCAACGGCAGCGACCGTATCGACTTTTCCTCCGCCGCGCAGCAGGGCGACCAGTTGATCCTGCGCCTGGATCAGTATGACGCCGCTCTCTCCGCGCATTGCTCCTCCAACCCCTGCAACACGCTGCAAGGAGAGTACATCCGGCAGAGGGGCTCGTCGGTTGCGCGCTATGCGCTCAGTGCTCACTGCCCGGGTCCGCAGGCTGCGCCAACCCCCATATCAAAGGATTCAGCGCCGCGGCGCTTTTCCCTCGCCGCCGACTGGCAGTTTGCCTTCACGGATTCGGCCGGCAAGCCTGATTCCGAAGCCAGTGCTCCGGCCCATTTCAGTGCCGGCGCCAATCAAGTCGAAGGCACCATCGCCCCCGTCAGCGGCGACTACGGAATGCTCGCCGGCGCCTTGCCCGGCGGCACCGATGCCGAGTTCCATCTCTCGCGCTTCGATGGCGTTCACGCCCTCCGCCTGGATGGCCATTTCGTCTCTCCCGACCGCATCGAAGGCGTCTTTCACGTAGCGCCCGGCCATTCCCTCAACTTTGTGGCAACCCGCTCCTCCGCGTCGCCGGGCTTCGAGGAAGCCGAACGCCTCACCTCGGTCGGGAATCCTTCCGAGCCATTCCGCTTCCACGGTCTGGATGCCTCCGGCGCCACCATCGCCCAGGACGATCCCACCTTTCGCGGCAAGGTGGTGCTCCTCGACATCTTCGGTACCTGGTGCCCAAACTGCCATGATGAAGCTCCCGTGCTGCAATGGCTTTACGCGAAGTTCCACCCTCGCGGCCTTGAGATCGTCGGCCTCAGCTACGAGTACAGTGACGACACCGCCCGCAGCCAGCGCCTGCTCGGCGTCTATCGCCGCAAGTACTCGATTACGTTTCCCTTGCTGCTGGCTGGCACCACCGGCAGCGGCGAAATCGAAACAACCCTGCCGCAACTAAGGAATTTCAGCGCCTATCCCACCACGATTTTCCTTGACCGGCGCGGGCGCGTACGCCTGATTCACGCCGGATTTTCCGGTCCTGCCACGGGCCGGCTCGAGGAGGTCAAGCAGACTTTTGAGCGCACCATCGTCAATTTGCTCGATGAAGAGTAACCTTATCGAGCCCGGTTGTCTTTCTCGGCCATGGCTGCTTCGCGCTTCGTTATAATCGATAGGTCCTCATGGTACGCGACGGAATCTATTACGCGCTGGCTCTGGTTGCGGTGGCGGTCCTCGTTGGTTTCTGGGCCACGCCCCTGCTGGCTCTCGTGCCGCTCCTGCTGGCGGCCTTTTTCCTCTGGTTCTTTCGCGACCCGGAGCGCGTCATTCCCTCCACCCCCGGCGCCGTCGTCTCGCCTGCCGATGGCAAGGTCACCGCGGTGTCCACCATCCAGGTGCAAGGCGAGCCGCGCACCAGCATCAGCATCTTTCTCAATGTTTTCAACGTGCACGTGAACCGCTCTCCGGCCGCCGGCGTGATCAGCAGCGTCGAATACCGCCGCGGCAAGTATCTGAATGCCATGAACCCGGCATCGGCCGAGTTGAATGAGCAGAACGTTTGCACCCTTGAAACCGACGATGGAAACGACATCGTCTTCAAGCAGATTGCCGGCCTGCTGGCGCGCCGCGTCGTCTTCTCGCGCCAACCCGGAGACCACGTCGCCCGCGGCGAGCGCATCGGCCTGATCAAGTTCGGATCGCGTTGCGACGTAATTCTTCCCACCTCCGCCAAAGTGCTCGTCGAGGTGGGCAACCTGGTAAAGTGCGGCTCTTCGACGCTGGCCATCCTGCCGCCGGCACAGGGAGGACTTTGATGGCATCGCTGGACCCGCGCGCGAGTGACGGACGATCGCGCCGTTTGCGCAAGGGCATGTATATTCTGCCCTCCCTGTTTACCACCGCGAATCTTGCCGCTGGTTTCTATGCCATCACGCAAGCCGCGCTCGGCGCTGCCCACGCCCAGGGATTGTTTGGCACGCCCGGCGTCGATCCCCTGCGCACTGCTGCCATTTATCTCAATCATTCGGCTATCGCCATTGGCTTTGCCGTATTCTTTGACGGCATGGACGGAGCCATCGCGCGCCTTACCCACACCACCAGCGACTTCGGCAAGGAGTTGGATTCGCTGGCGGATGTGGTCACCTTCGGAGTCGCTCCCGGAATTCTGGCATGGATCTGGGGCTTCTTTTTCCTGCCCCACACCTTCGACGCGGATTTGCGCGGCAAGCTGATTGAGTGCGGCGCGATGGTCGCATTCGCGTTTCTCACCGCCGGCGCCTGCCGCCTGGCGCGCTTCAACATTCAGCTCAATCCGCAGCCCAAGAATCCCGGCCGCCCCGGCCGTAAGTATTTTGTGGGCATGCCCATCCCCGGCGGAGCCGGTTGCCTGGCTGCTGTCGTGCACCTGTGCATGGGCTATCCCGTGCAGACCTGGTGGAGCGCCATGATCTGGATGGCCTACATGTTTTTGTGCGCCTTCCTCATGGTCAGCACCTGGCGCTTCTGGAGCGCCAAGAGTATCGATTTCCACAACCGTCAGGCCTCGCGCCTGTTCGTGCTCTTTGCTCCAATCCTGGCCGCCATCTGGTATTTTCATCGCTATGTCCTCTTCGCTCTGGCCGTGACGTACATGCTTTCCGGCGTCTTCTTCAGGCTCACCTATGCGTTTGCCCACAGCCGGACGTTGCCGCCGCCCGCTCCGCCGCAAGAGGAGCTTGGACCGTCATGAGCCCATCCGTAAGAAGCTCCAATCTCTTCACCGTTGCCCTCATCGGGGCGGCCGCCCTCAAGGGCAAGGAAGTCCGTGACGTCCTCAGTGAGCGCAGCTTTCCCGCCAGCGAGATCAAGCTCCTGGATGAGGAGGACGTGCTCGGCCAGCTCGAGCAGGTCAACGACGAGCCGGCGTTCATTCAGGGAGTGCTGCCCGAACATCTGGAAGGCGTCGATTTCGCTTTCCTTACCGCCGACGAGTCCTACATCGCCGAAACCTGGGCCACGGTGCGCGACTCCGGCGCCGAGATTATCGACCTCAGTTACGCCCTTGAGAACAATACGGACGTCGTTCTCCGCGCCCCGTGGTTTGAGCGCGAGCTGGGCCGTCCCCGTCCCGTTGCACTGCAATCGGCGCCGGTCGTAATCGCGCACCCGGCCGCCGTCGTCCTGGCCTTGCTTCTGGCCCGTCTGCAGAAGGCAGCTCCGGTTCAGCTTGCCTCCGCCGTCGTCTGCCAGCCTGCCTCCGAATACGGACGCCGAGGCATGGATGAGCTCCACGATCAAACCGTGAATCTGCTCAGCTTCCAGCAAATGCCCCATGCCATCTTTGGAACCCAGGTGTCCTTCAATATTTTTGCCCAGCCCATCGAGGGAGCCCACCCGTCGCTGAAGGAGATCGAGTCCCGCATCCTGCGCCACTTTGAGGCCATCGCGCGGGATGCCGTCTCCACCCCTGCCGTGCTTCTTGTCCAGGCTCCCGTATTCCATGGCTACGCCATCGCCATGTTCGTGCAGACTGGCGCCACGGTCACCGCGGCCAAACTGGAGGCCGCTCTCGCCGGTCCGCATGTCACGGTCACCCGGGAGCAGGATGAGTTCCCCAGCAACGTGAATGTGGCAGGCTCGTCGGTGATCCTTGCCAGCATCCGCCCGGATGGCGCCGGGGGCAACGGGTTCTGGCTCTTCGCCGCCTGCGATAATCTTCGCGTCTCGGCCATCCAGGCGGTGGAGTGCGCCGAGGAAATGGTGCAAACTCGTCCCCGGGGGAAGCTGCAATGACCCGCTCGCACCCGCTCTGGCTCCGCTTGCTCGGCTCGATTGCCGGGGCTGCCTTGCTTCTGCTGCTTGTCTCCTGCGGCTATCACGCGGGCGGCAACGGCTCGCTGCTGCCGCCTGACATCAAGGTTCTGGCCGTTCCCTCGTTCCGTAATCAGACCCACACCTATCACGTGGAAACCGGCCTCACCAGTGCGGTTGTACGGGAGTTCAACACCCGCACCCGTTACCGCGTAGTCCAATCCGGAACCGATGCCGACGCCACCCTCACCGGCACCGTCATCTCCGTCCAGGTGGCGCCCGTCGCATACGATTCCGTCAGTGGACGCGCCGCTACCGGGCTGGTCACCATCGTCATCAAGGTGACGCTTACGGCGCGCGATGGCCGTGTCCTGTACAGCAATCCCAACTACGTTTTCCGCGATCAGTACCAGATCTCCAACGAACTCGCCAGCTTCTTCGAAGAGCAGGGACCGGCTCTGGATCGCCTCGATCGCGATTTCTCCCGCACCCTGGTCAGCAATATTCTGGAGGCGTTCTAAAGGTGAGAGCCTTCGCCCCGGTCGAGCGTTTCCTGCAGGAAGTCAGCTCGCACAAACTCAAACCCGGCTACGTCTTTGTCGGCGATGAAGCATTCTTCCGCCGCACCTGCCGTGACGCCATCCTCAAGCACCTCATCCCGGAAGGCATGCGCGAATTCAGCCTCTACGAATTCGATCTGGAATCCTCACCGCTGGTTGAGATTCTCGACCGCGCCCGCACCCCTTCGCTGATGGCCAACTTCCAGGTCTTTTTCGTGCGCGGCGTCAAGGCCCTGTACGGACGCGGCAAACACGATGCCGAGTTTGCCGCCATTGCCGCCTACTTCCGCAATCCTAATCCCGACGCCGTCCTCATCCTCATCGCCGACCACATCAGCATCCCGGCCGACTTGCGCCGCATGGAGATGACGGACAAGGAACGCTACGAGCGTATCCGCGAGACCCTCGGCGAGCATCTTGCCATCATCGAGTTCGCCCACGTCGAAGAGGGCGAAGCCATCAAGTGGCTTAACGAAACCGCCGCCCGGCACTCCACCACAATCGATGCCGACGCCACCCGCGAACTGGTCGATTCCCTCGGCGGCGACATGATGATGATCTCCAATGAACTGGAGAAGCTCCTGCTCTACGCCGGCGACAAGCGGCGCATCACCCTGGCCGACGTGGAGACCATGGTGCTGGCCGCCAAACAGCGCACCCTTTACGAACTCACCGACGCGCTCTCCTCGCACAATCGCGCCCGCTCGCTTGAAACCCTCGATGCCATGCTCTCCACCGGAGACGGCGACGAGGCCGCCATCGGCTACCTCTACATGCTGGCCCGCACCTTCCGCCAGATGCTGGTCATTCTCGAACGCAACGTGCGTGACACGCGCACCCTCTACCAGGTGCTGTGGCCGGGATTCCGCATCCCGCCCTTTGCCGCCGAAGATGTCATCCGGCATTCGCGCCGCTACCAGTCGCGCCGCGAACTGACCCGCGCCATCGGCCTCATCTCCCGTGCCGACGCCGCGCTGCGCACCAATCCGGTCAGCAAACGCCTCGTCCTCGAAAACTTAATCCTCGACCTCGCCGCCGAACCGGGAAAATTCGTCCCCGCCTGGCGGCAGGAAGCCTTCCTCGACTAACCGCTCGCACCCGCGCTCCAGCGTTATCGCCACAGTTTCCGCTTCGGGGTTGTTGGATACGAGAACCTGTTATTAACTTTGAGGAGCAGCACGTGTCGCCCGAATGCTTAGAACTCGCGTAAAACGCACTTTCTACGATATGTGGCACGGAATGCAAGCGCGGTTTCCCTCTGAACCGCAGTCACTTTGCAAAAGCTGCGCTGATTCCGTTGGGTTTATGGGCGCAAAGTTAATAGCAGGCTCTAGGCGATCTTTCGTTCACAATCCTATACCAGCGCTGGAATGGCCTGTCTTGGACTACCCAACCCACCGGATATGGAGCCATGCAATCCATAGCCTTGTAGAATCTGCGCGATATGTTTATGCAGTTGATGGCACCCTCTTAGCAAACATCATCACTCTTCCCAACGGATACGTCATCGGTATTTTGCAGAGGTGAGCATTCTTGCTCAGACGAGTGCACCGCGCGAATGCTAACGTCGGGGCGTTCTTCAAGCGAATCGCCGAGGAGTCCAGAGATCACTTGCCGCTCCGCAGGAAGGAGCCAAGGTGACCAGACACGCAACACGGGTTCCATTCTTCTGGCTAGTCGCTGTCTGCGGAGCCCTTTGCCAGAATCCTCCTTCCACTGACTTGCTTCAGGGATTACAGTTTGACGGCTCACACTCACCCGAAATGCTGCGCCCGGAGATGGGTACGTGGAAGTCACTACCGGATGCTCCGTCGCTGAACCAGCCGCCAGCGCAAGCAGAAGGATTTCACACGTTCGGCAATGACAGCGCGGGAGTGCTGCCTAGATTCTGCTTGAACAACTGCGGATACGGGTACTTAACAAGAAGGGCACCAGACTTTCAAACGCCACTGGATAAGGAACGGTTAAGCGAAACAGAACGCCTATCTGTCACTCCGGGATCGCGTCATGCCCCTTCGGCCAGCGGCGGCGCCATAGGCCGAACCTTTGCATCAGCTTCAAGCATTCTCGGCGTGCCCAGCGGCTCCGGAAGAGGGAAGGCGAACACTCCGGACTTCCTCGGCGTGCTGACTTCGGTCGCTACTAACGCTGCGTATCGTATTGGGCACGATCCACTTCTACGATTGTCGAGAAAAATGGTTCGGCCACTGCCGATGCAGGGACCAAAGTCTTCCCTGCGCTTCGGTCTTGCACTTGGCAAAAAGTGAAGGGCCTCACTATAGCTTTGGATATTCCTCGGGCTGAATCTCTTGCAAACCACACATGGTGGTCTCCTCTATCTGCTCCAAAGAATCTTATCCAGATAGCAATCGCAAACAGCCCAGGTATCTCACAACCCCAGTCTCAGGGAAGCCGGGTCCCTGCATCCTGTCGCGCAGACAAAAACGGCAGGCCGAAGCCTGCCGTCCTTCAAAGCGGAAAATTTACGCGGTTGCCGGTGCGGTCGCAGCCTTCACGCGAGCCGCCAAACGGCTCTTGTAGCGCGATGCCGTGTTCTTGTGCAGAATGCCCTTCTGCACGCTCTTGTCCAGAGCCGAAACCGTCTCCCGGAACGTTGTTTCCAACTCGGTCTTATCGCCGGAGGTCAGTGCGGTGCGCAGTAAGCGCAGCGCCGAACGCATACGCGACTTGCTGGCGCGATTAATCGCCGTCTTCTTTTCTGTCTGTCGTGCGCGCTTCAGCGCCGAAACATGATTCGCCATACTTGCCTGTGTCCTTATCGTCGAAACTGGGACTTCGTCCCGAACAATTCATTTTACGGTGATGGGGGCGCTTGGCGCAAGCGAAGTCCCGCGCGGGAGCGGTTTAGTTTCCGTGCAGGCCAACGCTCGAAACCAAAATAAAGGGAGGCACGGCTTGCAGTCGCGCCTCCCTTTTCTATACGCAAGACCGGTGCTCAAACTGCTTTCAAGCGCCGCCCGTCCTTCTCAAAGTACGGGCAGCGCTTGGCTCACTGCGGCCAAGGACGCTACTGACGACTCGTACCTTGGGGAGCAGGTTTTGCCTTGGGGTCCGGCTTCGCTGCGTGGGCTGGTTCCGCCTTGGGGGCGGGCTTTGCCGTGGAAGCTGGTTTTGCCGGGGCAGGCCGTCCGGCAGGATGAGCATTGACCGCTGGTTTGGCCGGGGCGGGTTTTGCCGTGGGAGCCGGTTTTGCCGGGGCAGGCCGTCCGGCAGGAGGAGCATTGACTGCTGGTTTGGCCGGGGTTGGCTTTGCCGTGGGAACTGGTTTCGCCGGGGCCGGCCGGCCGGCAGGAGGAGCATTAACCGCGGGTTTGGCCGGGACTGGCTTTGCCGTGGGCGTTGGCTGCATGGCCCGGTACTCCCCAGGCCGATTCGGAGTCGCAGGGCTGGTTGGAGCTGGACGCACCGGGTTACTCGCAGGGGGGCGCATCACCGGAGCCGGAGCAATCCCTTTATCGGCCGGGATCGGCTTGGTTGCCACGATCATCGCCGGTTTGTCCTTGTTGACGGAAGCGAACTGCGCGCGATTACCCGCCGCAGCTCTTTCAAGTTGTACCTGTGCCTTCATGGGCGGAGCGTGGGGCGCACGGTATGCCGCCACTTCGGCTGGAACCGGACGCACTTGGACACCTTGCGGCCCGCCATTGTAGCTTACCCGGTTGATGGTGGTGTTGTTGATCGTCGTTGTGTTGACGACGGTGCGATCGTAGACATTCGTAATGCGGACGTTGCTGATGTTATTGACAGTGCGGTTGTAGTTGAAGTCGTTTCCATGCCAGTAACCGCCCTGGTAGCCCCTGCCGACATAGCCGAAGCCATAGTTGACGCCGCCGTAAAACCCAACATAGCGGCCCCAGTATCCACGATGGAAGCCGTACCGGCCTCCAGTGAAGGCCCAATACCCAGGCGTCCAAAGAGCCCCCGCGTATGGGGGAGCTGTCCAGGCCCCAGGCACCCAGTAATAGCCGGCCGATGCGTAGCTCCAATATCCCGGAGTCCAAAGATAACCCGGTGCAGGAATCGGAGGCTGTTGGTATTCCGGCAGAGGAGGAGGAGGCTGCGGGGCATATTGCACCGCGGGCGGATTGTAAGAAGCTTCGCTGTAATCCTGAGCAGGCTGGGAATCGCTGGACTGGGCCGGAGCCGCAGCCGCCTGCTGAGGGGCGGGCGCCGCTTGCGGGGCCGGGGTGCTGGCGGCCGACTGATCCACGGGCGCCATGTTGGAGGCGGCGGGATCACCCTGATCCTGTCCGCCTGGATTCTGTGCTGCCGTCTGGGCACTCTGAGCTTGCGTACTCTGGTCGGCAGCCTTGTTGCAGCCTGCGACTCCTAAAGAGAGGGCAAGTGCAAGAATCGACAACCTCGTATATCGATCACTCCATTTCATAAAAGCGCTCCACATTCTTGATTCGGCGTTGTGCGGCAATTCAACCCACCCTACTCTCATCTGGAGTTTCCTATATTAGTTACGAACGCGGAGCATGTGTGTATAAGATTGACCACCCATACGGCGAAAGAATGGATCGGGCAGCGCATTCGATCCGCGAAGGTCCGGCTGGCCCGGCGAGCCTTTCCCGCCCCGGATATGAGATGATTACATGCCAGTACGCACGCAAACGAGCCACACAGAAAGCAGTTCCCCATGTCAGGAAATATTGGTGACAAGTCCAGATTCAACCGGCTCCGCAAGCAGAAGCTTCTGAAACGCCAAACCAAGGCAGCCGTCCTCGCCGCCCGAGCCGCAGCCGCAGCCCCCGTGGTCGAAGCAAAGCCGGCGCAACCCGGCAATTAGAACCCGCAAGCCTCCCAAACGCCCCGTCCGGGCCCGTCTCGCGCGGGGCTTTGATTTTGCCGCCCGGCGCCCGTTGCCCCGCGGTCTCTGCCGCGTACCCGCCGCCGCGTCGTTTATACTCAATGCTTATGCTAAGAGTTCGTTTTGCGCCTTCTCCCACGGGATTCCTCCACGTGGGCAGTGCGCGCACCTTCATTTTTAACTGGCTCTACGCCCGCCACAACGGTGGCGCCATGGTTTTGCGCCTGGACGACACCGATGCCGGGCGCAATTCCGATGCCAGCGTCAACTCCATCTTCGACGGTCTGCGCTGGCTCGGCCTCTCCTGGGACGAGGAGTACAAGCAGTCCGAGCGTCTCGCCCTGCATCGCCAAGTGGCCGAGGCGATCTTCGCCAAGGGCCTCGCCTACCGCGACTTCACTCCGGCCCACGCCGGCGACAGCGACCAGAGCGGCCCGCAAGGTGCATGGCTCTTCAATCCCGGCATGCCTGAACTCTCCCGCGAAGAGAGTGACCGCCGCGCTGCTGCCGGGGAACCGTTCGCCCTGCGCTTCCGCGTGCCGCGCGGCCACAACCGCCTGCTGCGCTTTGTCGATTCCGTCTACGGCGAGCAGACCAAGCTGGCCGATGAGGTCGAGGACTTCGCCTTGCTGCGCAGCGATGGTATGCCAACCTACCATCTGGCTTCCTGCGCCGATGACGCCGACCTTCGCATCAGCCACATCATCCGCGGCCAGGATCACCTCTCCAACACCTACAAGCATCTGCTCATCTTCGAGGCCGCCGCACAGGCTACTGGGGCCCAGGCGCCGCAGTTTGCGCATCTGCCCCTGCTCGTGGCGCCGGATGGCACCAAGCTTTCCAAGCGCCGTCACGGCGCGGTCGTCAGCGTCACCACCTATCGCGACGCGGGATTTCTGCCCCAGGCATTCGTCAATTTTCTCTGTCTGCTGGGCTGGTCGCCTAAGAACGACCGCGATTTCCTGACCCTCGCCGAGCTGACCGCGGCCTTCACCCTGGAGGGTGTCAATCGCGCCAACGCGGTTGTCAATTTCAGCCTCCAGGACCCGTTTGATCCCAAGGCTGTCTGGCTCAATGGCGAGCACATCCGCGCCCTGCCCGTCGCCCAACTCGCTGCGCTTCTACTGCCTTACCTCCGGCAGGCGGGTCTCGACGCCACCCCAGAGAAGCTCCTCCAGGTCACGCCGCTCATCCGCGAGCGCATCCAGTTCCTCGGTGACGCCACTTCTGCCGCAGACTTCTTTTTTCTAGCCGCACTTCCGCCGTATGATTATCTTGAGCTGATTCCGCAGAAGGGCGACCGGGAACTCGCCTGCCGAATCCTTACCGAGGCGCGCGAACTGCTGGCCACCACGCCGTTTGATCCCGCCTCGCTCGAATCCGTTCTGCGCGCGGCTGCCGGGCGCCTGGGCCTGAAGGCCGGGCCGATGTTTCAGCCCATCCGGGTCGCTGTCTGCGGACGCAGAAATGCGCCCCCGTTGTTTGAGACCATGGCGGTGCTGGGCCGTGAAGTTTGCCTGCAACGCATCGACGCGGCCGTCGAAGGGCTGGTTTGCCAGTTGTGATTGCGCAAGTTGAATGGTAGTTTGTTTCCTCTGTAAAGGGACGTGAGTCATGAGTATCTTGAATTCGGAAGTCAAAGAAGCCGCAAATCCCCCGGGTGAGCCCACTCCCCATCCCTCCAACTTCATCCGCGAGCAAGTCATCGAGGATCTGAAGACAAAAAAATATGGCGACGCCGTGATCCAGACGCGCTTTCCTCCGGAGCCAAACGGCTACTTGCATATCGGCCATGCCAAGGCCATCTGCCTCGACTTCGGTCTGGCCGACGAGTTCGGCGGCCTCACCAACCTGCGCTTCGACGACACCAATCCCGAGAAGGAAGAGCAGGAGTACGTGGACTCCATCCAGCAGGATGTGCGCTGGCTTGGCTTTGAGTGGGATCGCCTCTGCTACGCTTCCGACTACTTCGACCAGCTCTTCGCCTGGGCGGTGCAACTGGTCAAGGCCGGCAAGGCCTACGTCGATGACCTCACCGCCGAGGAGATTCGCCAGCATCGCGGCACCCTCACCGGGCCGGGCCAGGACAGTCCCTACCGCAGCCGCAGCATCGAGGAGAATCTTGACCTGTTTGAGCGCATGCGCCAGGGCGAGTTTCCCGATGGCGCCCGCGTGCTGCGCGCCAAAATCGACATGGCTTCGCCCAACCTCAACCTGCGCGACCCGGTCATGTACCGCATCCTCCACGCCGAACATCACCGCACCGGGGCCAAGTGGTGCATCTATCCCATGTACGATTTCGCGCACGGCCAGTCGGATTCGCTCGAAAAGGTCACCCATTCCATGTGTACCCTGGAGTTCACTGACCATCAGCCGCTCTACAAGTGGTACATCGAGCAGCTCGGAATTTTTCCCTCCCAGCAAATCGAGTTTGACCGCCTGAACCTTACCTACACCCTGCTCAGCAAACGCAAGCTGCTGCAACTGGTGCAGGAAAAGCGCGTCCATGGGTGGGACGATCCGCGCATGCCAACCATCTGCGGTCTCCGCCGCCGCGGCTTCACCGCCGAGGCAATCCGCAACTTCTGCGCCGCCATTGGAGCTTCGCGCACCAACGGATCGACCGACATTGAAATGCTCGAACACTACCAGCGCGAAGACCTCAACAAACGCGTTCCCCGCGCCCTGGCCGTGCTCAGCCCGTTGAAGGTCGTGATCGACAACTATCCGGAAGGCAAGGAGGAGTTCGTCGAAGTGGCGAACAACCCGGAAAACTGCGACGCCGGACTGCGTAAGGTTCCGTTCTCACGTGAAATCTACATTGAGCAGGACGACTTCCGCGAAGTGCCTCCGCCCAAGTACTATCGCCTTTCGCCGGGCAAGGAGGTGCGGCTGCGCAACGCCTACTTCATCACCGCCACCCGCGTGGTGAAAGATGCCGAGGGCAATATCGTGGAAGTGCACTGCACCTATGACCCCGCCAGCCGTGGTGGCAACTCGCCCAACGGACGCAAGGTGAAGTCAACCATCCACTGGGTCTCCGCCAGCCACGCCATCGCAGCCGAAATTCGCCTCTACGACAATCTGTTCACCAAGTCCGATCCCGGCCAGGTTGCCGAAGGCGAGGACTTCACCAGCAATCTCAATCCAAACTCGCTGCAGATCCTGCGCGACGCCAAACTCGAAGCTTCGCTAGCCAGCGCAAAGGTTGGGGATCGCTACCAGTTCGAGCGTGTCGGCTATTTCTGCGTCGATCCCGACTCCACTCCCGGCCACCTGGTTTTCAACCGCACCCTGCCGCTCAAAGACACCTGGGCGCGAATTGAAAAAAAAGCACGAGCCTGACTCAACAGCGATGCGGCGGAACGCCCCGGCTCACTCGGCCGGGGCGTTCCGCTTTTGCTTTGCTACAATCGCAGCGGTGCCTCGTGTCTACCTCCGGTGATCCGTTCCCTGCACAGTCCGCGCCGCGTCCCTGGCCGCTCTCGCCCGAGCCTGAGCCGGTCTTCGGAATGCTTGTGGTGGTCCTGGCATTCCTGGCGATGCTGGTTTCTGTTCTCTTCTGCGGTGCCGTTGCCCTCGTCATTGCCCATCACGTTCCTTCTCTAAGCCGTGTCCGTCCGGCCGATCTTGCCACCGATCCACGCGTGCTCCTGCCCGCCCAACTGGCCGCCTACCTGATGGTGCTCGGCGTTCTCTGGCGCTTGTTCGCTTATCACTTCGGCATCGGATTTTTCCGCGCCCTGGGTTGGCGCTGGCCTCTGCGCTGGCCCATTTTCCTGGCCTCGGGAGTGCTGCTCGCGCTGGCCGTCCAGTTCAGCGCGAACTTCCTGCCCACACCGCCCCGGCTTCCCATCGACCAGATGATGCGCAGCGCCTCCGATGCCTGGCTGATGACCATCTTCGGCGTCTTCATTGCGCCGTTTGTCGAGGAAGTTCTGTTCCGCGGACTGCTTTTTCCGGCGCTCACCCGCCGCACCGGACCGCTCGTCTCTCTTGGGGTCACTTCCGTGCTCTTCGGCGCCATCCACGCCCAGCAACTGGCGGGTGCCTGGATTCAAGTCCTCTGCATCATGGTAGTGGGCGCCGTGCTCACCCTGGTCCGTTGGCGCTACCGCTCGCTGGCCTCGGCCACCCTGGTCCACGTCGGTTACAACGGCGCGTTGTTTGCGGCGCTGTTTATGGAGACGCGCGGCTTTACCAATTTTTCCTTGCGCTGAGCCCCACAAATCACCGCTGTCCCAAATCCGCCGCGGTCGGCGAATGCGGCCTGCCCGCGCTTGCCCGTTGCGCTCGGCTCTTGCTATGGTGAAACCCATGTTCCCAGCGCGCCAGCAACTTCTTACCCTCCTCTCGCGGCAATCCTTCCGCCTCGGCAACTTCAAGCTCTCCAGCGGCGGCACCAGCGATTACTACATCGACTGCCGTACCACCACCCTGCATGCCGAAGGCGCCTGCCTCACCGGCCGTGCTTTTCTCGATGAAATTGAGAGCCGCAACTGGCGTCCGCAGGCCATCGGCGGACTCACCATGGGAGCCGATCCCATCGTCGTCTCCGTTGCCATGCTCAGCGCCCAGCAAACCCGCCTGCGCGCGACCCATACCACCGCTCCTGCCGCGCCGGAATGGATTCACGGCTTCCTGGTGCGCAAGTCCGAGAAGGGCCACGGCACCGGGCAGCGCATCGAGGGCTTCCGCGAACCCGGCGCGCGCGTCGTCATCGTCGATGATGTTTGCACCACGGGAGCCTCTACCGTGCAGGCCATCGAGGCCGCCGCCGAGTTTGGATTTCAGATTGTGGGCGTCATGTGCCTGGTCGAGCGGGAAGAGTCGCTCGGCCGCCGCGCCGTGGAGAAAGCCGCTGGCGCAGCGCCTTTCGTTTCCATCTACACGGCTTCCGAGGTGCGCGCCGAGCACCTTCGCCACCCCGCCTGAGCGCCATGCCCGATGCGGCATTGCTTCGGCGCGCTCTGCCGGAATACCATGAACCGAACGGCTGCATTCGAACCCTGCGGCCTGGGAGTCGCAAGCAATGATGTTTGGCAAACTAGGTCTCGTCATGGTCGTCGTGCGCGACATGGAGCGCAGCGTCGCCTTCTATCGCGATGTTCTCGGTCTCAAACTACTCATCCAGAAGCCCAACTGGAGTCAGTTTGATGCCGGCAATATTCTCATCGGTCTTCATCCGGAGGGCGAAGAGGTCAAGGTAAGCCCCACCACCGGCATGAGTATCGGCATTTATGTCAATGACATGGATCTGGCTGTCACCGAGATCCGCCGCCGCTACGGCAAGATCGCCGTCGGCCCGCGCGCGGAGCCGTTTGGCCGCTGGGCCCTGCTGTTCGACCCGGACGGATACAGCATTCAGATTATGGAAATGGCGCGCAGCCTTCGCGCCCAGCACAAACTTACGCCGGCGCCGCCTGAGTCCTAGCCCGGGCAGGCAAAGAAATCCCTCCGCCGTGGCGGAGGGATTGACTGTCCAGCAACCTCTACTGATTGGTCTGGATGGCGTGAGTGTGGTGGTGATGGTGATGATGATGGTGGTGCCTTCTGGCAAACGCCGGCATCGCTGCGCTCAATAGCAGGACACCGGTTAGTACGGCAATCATGGTTTTCTTCAACGCTTTTTCTCCCCAGCCAGCGCCCCTGAGGGCGCCTACATTCTTTCTAGCACTTTACCTAAATTCTTTCTACGCCCAACGGTTAGTAAACTGGATTCCCAATAAGTGTTCGCCGCTGCGGCTTTCCTTTAACAATTTCAATCGAAACCGTTTACACTAGCTTCCATCTCACCGACTGGAAAAATACTGTGCTTGAAACTTTGAAGTGGACTGATTCTGGCGTTCTATTCATCGACCAAACCAAGTTGCCAACCGAGGAAATCTGGGTGAATTGCGGCAGCTACCAGGAGGTCGCCGCGGCCATCCGCAACATGATCGTGCGGGGCGCTCCCGCCATTGGCGTCGCCGCGGCCATGGGGATCGCGCTGGGCGCGCGCGACCTGGCCGTCTCCAGCAGCAAGGAATTCCGCAGCGGCTTCGACCACATTTGCAAGATCATGGGCGAAACCCGTCCCACGGCTGTCAATCTTTTCTGGGCCATCCGCCGCATGCAGCGCTGCTTTGAGCAGGTCAGCCAGCAGGTCAGCGGCAACTCCATTCCAGCCATCAAACAGGCGCTCATCGCCGAGGCGCTCGCCATCTACGCCGAAGACATCGCCACCAATCGCGCCATGGGAGCCAACGGAGCCGTGCTCATGCCCCAGGCCGGCGGAGTGCTCACCCACTGCAACGCCGGAGCGCTGGCCACGGCCGGCTACGGCACCGCCCTGGGAGTGATTCGCGCCGCCGTCGAGGCCGGCAAGAAGATCCACGTCTTCGCCGACGAAACCCGTCCCTTCCTGCAAGGTGCGCGCCTCACCGCCTGGGAGTTGATGAAGGACCACATTCCGGTCACTCTGATTTCTGACAACATGGCGGGCGCCATCATGGCCCAGGGAAAAATTCAAGCGGTCATCGTCGGCGCCGACCGCATTGCCGCCAATGGCGACACGGCCAACAAGATCGGAACCTACTCCGTCGCCATCCTCGCCAAAGAGCACGGCATTCCCATGTACATCGCCGCGCCGTTTTCCACCATCGATCTGGAAACCCCCGACGGCTCCGGAATTCCCATTGAACAGCGGGCCTCGAGCGAGGTCACCCACATCGCCGGCAAACAGATCGCGCCCACTGGAGTTCTGGTTGAGAATCCCGCTTTCGATGTCACCCCCGCGCGCTACATCCGCGCCATCATCACCGAGCGCGGCGTGGCCACCGCGCCCTTCAACGACTCTCTGCGAAAACTGGGCGACGCAAAAACCGTGGCAGTGTAGAAAGCCGGGCGTCCCCCGGCTTTGCCTAATTAAACGCTACTGCCGGAAAACTAAACGAGCCGCTCCCGGCTTGAGTTAGGTGGATACTAGCCCTGTTTGCGACAGGAATTCTGCCAGGCGACCCGTGGCACCGGATTCTTTGCTGGTTATGATATGGTGTCCCATGTCCAGAGAACGAAGGCTTAATGACCATTCTCACCCAATTAGGACAATGGAAGGAGCAGGGCAAAATATCGCCGCAGCAGCACGCCCATTTGGCAGCCCTCTCCCGTGGTGACCCTCTCTCCCTTTTTCTGGAGCTGAACGTTCTCCTCTACGCCGGCGTGCTGGCGTTCGTTGCCGGACTCGGCTGGACTGTCAGCACCTGGTCCCATCAACTCGGTGACGTCATTGTCCTGACCATCCTCTCCACCATCCTCGCCACCAGTTTTTGGTACTGCTTTTCCCGCGCGCCTGCCTGGTCGCCAGCCGAAACGCCTGCCCCGAGTCCGATCTTCGACTATGTGCTTTATCTTGGCAGCCTCGTCTGGTCATTGGAACTCGGTTACATAGAGAACCGTTTCCATGTGCTCTCTGGACAATTGGATCTCTATCTCCTGGCGAGCGCCGGCCTCTTCTTCTTTCTCGCCTATCGTTTCGACAATCGCTTCGTGCTGTCGCTCGGTTTGTCCTCACTCGCCGGATGGTTCGGGCTCACCATCTCGCACTGGCCAGCCAATCAGGACGCTGCGTATCGCCATTATGCCCTTCTCTACTGTCTGCTGGTCGGCGTTGCCGGGGCACTTCTTCAGCGCTGCGGCCTGAAACCACACTTCTTTGGCACCTATCTCAACATCGTGGCCAACGTTCTATTTTGGGCACTGCTCTCAGGCGTGTTCAATCGTCAGGGTTACGGCCTGTGGTTTCTCGCGCTGCTTATCGCCTGTAGCGCGTCCCTCGCCTGGGGCCTGGCGCGCCGGCAGTTTGCCTTCGTTGCTTATGCCGCCGTTTACGGCTACGTGGGCGTCAGTTCGTTGCTGCTCCGTAGTATCGCTGATTCATCCGCTGTCCTGAGCTATTTCGTCGTTAGCGGAGTGGCTATGGTCGTGGTGCTGGTGCAGATCGCGCGCCGCTTTGGGAGGCCAGCGTGAGACTCTACAGTGCATCCAGCGAAGAGACTTTGCGCGCCCGCAAGTTCCTGACGGACTGGGTCAGCCAGGGCTTCCTCAGCAAGGCGCAGTACCAGCTTCTGGAACAGGAAACCGTCTCTGAGCTCCGCACCACCAACATCTTCCTGCGGCTGGTCTTATTCCTCTTCACCCTGATCAGCGTGGGCGCCGCCGCCGGCCTGTTCTTTGTGGTTTTTCTTTCTCATTCATCGCAGCAAACCACCGGCGTTTTCTTCCTGATCTTCGCAGCCGTTTGCTACGCAGCTGCCGAAGTCGCCGTTTCCCAAGCCAGGCTCTATCGCTACGGTATCGAAGAGGCGCTCGCCGTTTGCTCGGTTGGCTTCCTCTGTGCTGGAATGCAGGCCGCTCTTTTTAGCGGCGGCTTTTACTCGCCGAAGCCGGCCCAGTTTCTGGTTCCCGCCGCCGGCATTGTCTTCTCGCTCTGGATATGGCGACGCTTCGGGCTCTCCTATGCATTTCTCGCCGCGATGATCTTCGTCGTCTTTCTGCCAGGTTACTGGACTTCGTCCCGCGAGGCGCAGCATCTGATCGTCGCCGCGTCCTATGCGACCGGGCTGGCTGGTGTATCCACGGTACGCTCCCGCCACCGCTTCGACTACCTCGATGAGGCTTATTCGTTCGTCGAAGCGATCCTTTGGCTAGGCATCTACCTGACCATCAATCTCCAGCTTTCGTCGATGACCCTGCCCGCGCAGTGGTGGGGCGGCACTCGGGCCGCCTCTGAATTCGCACGGCCGTTCTACTGGGGAACATGGGTGCTGACCTGGTGCCTGCCGCCCATCGTACTCGCGCGCGGCGTTCGCCAGAAGGACCGCTCCATCATCGCGGTGGGCGCGATCGTCGCCATCCTGACTTTCGTCTGCAATAAGCCCTATCTCGGCTGGCAGCGGCATACCTGGGACCCGATTCTTCTGGGCATATTGTTAACCAGTGTCGCAGTTTTCATCCGGCGCTGGCTTGCCCGTGGTCCGGGCGGAATTCGCCACGGCTTTACCGCTGCGCGCCTATCGGAAAAAGACAAACAGTTGATGAACGTCGGGTCGGCTGGACTCGGCCTGCTATCACCCCAGTCACCAACGCCAGCCCCGCAAACAAGCAGTCCGGACTTCCACTTCGGTGGGGGACAATCGGGAGGCGGAGGAGCTAGCAGCGATTTTTGAAGGGCGAAGGCGGCTCGAAGGTTCAAGCGTCTACAGCAGTTGTACAAGGCCAGAAGAGTGCTCTTCGCTGATCCCTCCGAACTGAAACGGAATTCGAGATTCCGGGTGGATGGCCGGCCACTCGGAACTAAACCCGTCAGACACCTCTCCGAAAATCGCCAAGACACTCACTATCCCGAAACAGAACCGTTAAGCGGGCCCGCTTGCCAAGAAAGTAGATGTCTTACCCTACTTATCAGGCAAAGCGCGGGTGCCCCAGGTTCGCGCCGATTCCTTTCGGCGATAACCTGGGAAGCAGCGCCGTTCATTTCTGCGGGTGTTGCTCTTGTTCTCTCCCGGCGTTTGCTTACGCCGGATTCGCCGCCATGAACGCATTGATCTTCGCGGCGTCCTCGTCACTCAAGCGGAAGGTTGCCGCCGGCAGGGTTCCGTCCACCTGGCTGGGACGGCGCGCACCCACAATGGCCGCGGTCACCGCCGGATTGCGCAACGTCCAGGCGACCGCCACCACTCCCGGTTGCACGTGGTGCGGGCGTCCAATTTCGCGCAGCAACTCCACCAGCTTCAGGTTGCGCGAAAGCTTCGGCTCCTGGAACTGCGCAGAGCGCTGCCGCCAGTCATCGGCGGGCATTGCGGCAATGCGCTCGGCGGTCATCTTGCCGGTGAGCAGTCCGCTGGCCATCGGTGAGTAATTGATCACGCCAATGTTGTTCTGCTTGCAGAAGGGGAGAACTTCTTTCTCCACCGCCGGATTCACCAGTGAGTACGGCGGCTGCAGAGATGTGACCGGCGCAATCTTCTGCGCCCGCTTCAACTGCTCCACGTTAAAGTTGGAAACGCCGATGTAGCGCAGCTTGCCCTCTTCCTTCATCCGCGCTAGCGCTTCCCAGCCCTCTTCAATTTCAGTTTCCGGATCGGGCCAGTGAATCTGGTAGAGGTCGATCGCGTCCAGTTGCAAGCGCCGCAGCGAATTCTCTACTTCTTCGCGCACCGAATCTTTCTTCAGGCTGCGGTAGATTGAACGGTCCTCATGCCATCGCATCGAGCACTTGGTGAAGACGTAAGGTTTTTTCCCGGACTCCGCCAGCGCCTTGGCGACGATCTCTTCCGAGTGTCCGAGGCCGTAGACCGCGGCGGTGTCGATCCAGTTCACGCCGCCCTCCAGGGCGCGCACAATGGCCGCGACGGATTCGCGATCATCCTGCGGCCCCCAGCCAAAAGCCCAGTCGCCGCCGCCAATCGCCCACGCTCCAAAGCCGATCGCGGTGAGCTTCAAGTCTGAGTTTCCAAGTTGACGAGTTGCCAAAGAAGTGCCGCTTGTGCCAGTTGTTGTAGTCATACCCATCTAGATGCCGGGCTCATCGCTTGCGCCACAAAAACTGTCCCTGCTCTGGCTGCGTTGAGTGGGCGCTGCTGCGCTGCACGAAAAGAAACGGGCCTCCGGAGCTGGTGCCGGAGGCCCGTTTTGTGCAGCAAAACCGAGGGTCAAACCAACTTTGCATCCAGCGTGATGTGCGCGTTCAGCAGGCGCGAGACCGGGCATCCGGCCTTGGCTTCGGCCGCGACTTTCTGGAATTTAGCGTCGTCGGCGTTGGGAATATGGGCGCGCAACTCCAGGTGAATCTTGGTGATTGTGAAGCCCGCGTCGGTTTTTTCGAGGGTGAGCGTGGCCTTGGTGTCGATGGCTTCCGCCTTCAGTCCAACGCCGTCCAGTTGGGCCGAGAGCGCCATGGAAAAGCATCCCGCGTGTGCCGCCGCGATGAGTTCTTCGGGGTTGGTGCCCGCGCCATCTTCAAAGCGCGTGGCAAATGAGTATTGCGTCTGCGAGAGGACTCCGCTAGCGGTGGTGACTGTCCCTCGTCCGTCCTTCAATCCGCCCTGCCAGTGGGCGCTTGCCGTTCTTTGCATAGCTTGTGGCTCCTAGCGTGCGCGTACCTGCGCAACCGGTTCTGCTCTACACCGGATGTTGCTATCTATGGGATGCCGCAGGGTGCACAAAGGTCGCTCTTAGTAAAAGTCAACGATTGCACGGAAAGTCAATGGTTTCCGGGCCAAAGTTTACCGGTGAGTCCATGGTTGAGCAAATCGCGGAACGATGTACCGGGAAGTAAACATCTTCATTCTTAACCATTACCTCGAAGGTAAATGGAACCGGTTGGGGCTCGCAACTCCGGTGCGGTAAATTTATACTTTCCAGCAGCGATATGATGAACAATAAGCGGCTGCTGTTCTGCGCCATGGCTCTTGTTTTGTTTCTTGCTGCCTCATGCAAACGCCATGACGAAAAAGAATTCAAACCGAGCAAGCTGGCGGGAGAACTGTTCAGCGGACAGAGTCTGGAAACGGTCGAACGAAAGCTTGACATGATGGCCGGCAATTTCGACATACTGGTCGATCGCCGTCCTCTGCCCAGCGACACGCGTCCGCCCTACCGGCTGCTTGTGATCGCCAAGAAGAACGCGCGGATTAACGGCCAGGCGGGCGAGTTGGTGCTTACGTTTTTCAACGATCGCCTGATGACCACGCAACTCTACCCGGGAGACATGGACGCGGCGCGCACCGGGGTGGAAGCGGGCCAGCGCCTTTCCCTGGCGGGCGGCGACGGCAGCATCGCGCCTTCCACCCGGGTCTGGGTGGGCAAGGACGAAGACGGGCGCAGCTACATCGGCTGGATTGACAAGACCTTGCAGGCCGAGCAGGACGCATGGGTGAAGCAATACGGACAATGAAGCAAACTGGAGAGAAATGACCCCGACCGACCTGAACAAGTTGCGCAGCGATATCGACGCGATCGACGAAAAGCTGGTTGAGCTGTTCAATCAGCGGGCCGCCTGCGTGCTGGAGATTGGCCGCTACAAACAGCAACACCACCTGGGGGTGTACGAACCCAAGCGCGAGGCGGTGGTGATGGCCAACGTGGCGCGCTGCAACAATGGGCCCATGCCGGATGAGGAACTGGCGACCATCTACACCGCCATCCTTGCGGCCATGCGCAGATTGCAATCGCCCGATCTGCTGGAACGCCAGTGAGGGACGAGCGCGCGAGGCCGGCTCGCCCCATTTTGCCGCGCGTCTGCATCATCGGGCTGGGGCTGATGGGAGGCTCGCTGGCGCTGGCGCTGCGCCGCGGCGGAGTGGCCGGGCACATCGTGGGCTGCGGCCGTCCCGCGCTGCTGGCACGGGCACAGGAACTGGGCGCAATCGACTCCGGCGCGGTGGATGCGGGCGCCGCCGTGGCCGAGAGCGATTTTGTTTTTCTCTGCGTGCCGGTGGAAACCAGCATCGCGCTGCTGGCGCAAATCGCGCCACATCTGCCAGAGGGCGCGTTGGTAAGCGATGTGGGCAGCACCAAGCAAGCCTTCGCCGCGGCGGCGCGTGAGATTTTCGGCGCCTCTGCCGGGGAGCGTGTTCTGCCCGGACATCCGCTGGCCGGACGCGAGCTTTCCGGCCTGGAGCACGCGTCGGCGGACCTGTTCGCCGACTGTCTCTGGGTGCTTACGCCGCTTGCGGGCGCAGCGCCAGGTCCACTGCCCGGCGCAAGCAACGCGAACTTGAATGCGGAACCGGCGGAACTGACGGCGGCCCAGCGCAGTCTGCAATGGGCGCTCGAAGCCATCGGGGCGCGGGTGCGGTTCAGCACTCCCGGGGAGCACGACCACACCGTGGCCTACACCAGCCACCTGCCGCAGATGCTCTCCAGCGCCCTGGCGCTTACCCTGGAGCAGGCGTTCGGAGTGGGCAATCCCGCGCTCGAAATCCATGCCGGCGGCCTGCGCTCCATGCTGCGGCTGGCCGCCAGCGATCCGGCCATGTGGGAGCAGATTGGAGCCAGCAACCGGGAAAACATCTCCGCCGCGCTGGAAGGGATGGAGGCCGAGCTGCGCGATTTGCGCGAGAGCCTGGGAGGCGTCCGGTTCCGCGCCAAGTTTGAGCGGGCGCGGGAGTTTGCGAAGTTGCTGAAGAGCTGAAAAGTTCTTATTTTTGGCCTGACGTCATCAAGGCTTGAGACGATGAGCTTTACCCATCGACACCGCCCAGACTTCACCAAACAGAATCTTCTCGGCCCCCTTGCTGGCGCGGAACGCATCCATTTGCTCGCCGTCCAGATGCCAAAATCCGTCGATCACAAGTATCATGCCGCTGGCTGCCCGGCTTCCATACCGTTGTAGCTTCTTTTCGAGAGCGTCTTCAATCCATCGCCCGTCGCGTGGTATCCAGCAAGAGCAAGTACTGTGGACCGCGAGGGTCAGGAAGTCGAAACGGTACATGCTTACATAATTCACGATTTCCGAAAGCTGAGGAGAGTAGTCGTAAAGTTCATTTCCACCTATGCACAGGTAGCCGTTTGCCGGAATCTCTTGCGCAATGATTTCCGCCAGGCGTTTGCTATGGCGATTTTCAGTTCCATAGCGCTTCGCGAATTCCGTCCAGTTCACTGTGACTTGACAATGCGACACGCCCAGTTGCTCCAATGCACTGCTTAGTTCTCGCTCGGACCGCCTCACGTTCTTGTTGTCGGGACGAATAGTGAAGTCTTGCGGCGTACTCACCACCTCGGCTTGGCGGGTGGCGTATCGGCCTGAGACGCTCACCAACATTGCGTCAGGCGGGTCCAGTTTGCAGGCGTGTGCGCGATAGTCGGTGCCTTCGCTTAGGTTGATCGCTTCCGCGACCAACTTGCAAACGGATATCTCACGTTCTGTTTCCGGTAATCCCATTGTCAGAGCGCTGAACGGGCTGGCGATGAATCCGCCGCCCGCTCGGCATCCTGTACAGTTTATCCTGATCTCCGCCCCAGGTTCGCCAAAACAAGGGGGATCTGGCGCGCCCGCTGATCCACTCCGCGGACATGGACGCGGGCGCAAAAATCTCCTTCGTGGTTGGTGAGCCGCTCATATATGCTAACCAGTAGGCGCGACTGCGCACATCCAACCCCTTCATCGAGACCGACCATTCGAGGGATTTGCAACATGGCTTTGATCCGTAGCGTTATCGCAGCAAAGAATATTTTTCGCAATCTTTCAGTTTTCGCACTGCTTGCGGCCATGTTGACGGGAAGCGTGCTGGTTCTTTGCGCTCCGGCAGCGGCTGCAACTGCGGCCGGCACGGCGACCTCGCTGGCCGTTTCCCCGGCGAGCGTCACGGCTGGATCGGTGGTCACCCTGACGGCAACGGTGACTTCGGACGGGACTCCGCTGAGCACCGGCCAGGTGGTGTTCTGCAACGCCAGCGCGGCCGACTGTGAAGACTCGGCTGTGCTGGGAACGGCGTGGGTTACGAGCAGCGGCACGGCGACCGTGCGGCGCGCCTTTGCCACGGGAACCACCGATGTCAAGGCTGTGTTCCAGGCAACGGACGCCTACGCCAGCAGCTCGTCGAGCGTGCAGACGGTGACGGTGACGGGCCAGGTGAGCCCCAGTAGCAGCGCCAACACGTTCTCCACCCTGGGGCCGAGCGCCGCGGGGATTGTTGCCGGCGACTTCAATAACGATGGCTATCCGGACCTTGCCGTGATTGACAGCACATCGAACACGGTGCAGATCTTCCTGGGCAAAGGCGATGGCACGTTCACCACGGGAGCTTCCGTGGCGATTGCCAGTGGGACTCTGTCAAGCCTTGCCAGCGCGGATTTCAATGGCGACGGCAATGCCGACCTGTTCGTCGGCATGACCGCGGGGAACTCCGGTGGGTACGTGGTTCTGTTGGGCAACGGGGACGGTACGTTCAAGGCCGGCACATTTGTAGGCAGCCTCTGGGGCAAGGAAGCTCACGTTGCCGACTTCAACGGCGATGGCCACGCCGACATCGTACTGTACGGCGTGCATGATACGGCAGGCCACCAGGGGATTGAGATTTTCTTCGGAAACGGAGATGGCACGTTCACGGCCCAGACGATTCAAAGCGCAATTCTCGGCGGGCACATGGCCATTGGCGACTTCAATGGCGATGGCATTCCTGACTTTGTTGCATCGGGCGCAACGGCAGGCATGGTTGGCATCTACCTTGGCAACGGCGACGGTACCTTTATCCAACCTGCGGGCGGTTTGTATTTCTATCAAACGTCTTCCTGGATCGATTACCCGCGCGGGGTGGCAGTGGCGGATTTCAATGGCGATGGCAAGGCCGACGTTGCGATTTCCGAGGCTGACAGCCATACGGTCACCATCCTGACAGGCAACGGGGATGGCACCTTTACAGTTGGCGCCAGCGCCGGCGACGGTACCGGATCGGCGGCAACCGCGTGGACCTTGGCGGCGGCTGACTTCAATGGCGATGGACACATCGACCTTGCCCTGACCGCCGATTGGCAAGCCCTGGGCGATCCGAGCCTGTCGATCCTGCCAGGCAACGGGGACGGCACATTCGGCACGGCGGCTACGTTTGTGGCCACGCCGCCCAATACATTCGACCTGGCGCCCGCGGTTGCCGATTTCTACAGTACGGGAATCCCCGCGATCGCGCTGCTTTCGGGATCGTCTCCTTCCTATGTGACGATTTTGCAGGCTGGCGCGAAAACCACGCCGGGAGTGGCTGCCAGTATTTCCTCGGCTTTGATTCAGTATGGGCAATCGGCCAACGTAGGGGTGCAGGTGAGTTGCAACAGCGCCTGCGGGCAGGTGGATTTTCAACTGGATGGCGGCGAGTGGGAAACGGTGTCCCTGAGCGCGACGGGAAGTTTCACCGCGGCCACCTCCCCGACCCTGGTTCCCGGTGCGCACAGCGTTGTCATCGGCTACCTGGGGAGCGGCAACTATAACGCCGCCACTTCCAATACGCTGACGTTTACGGTCGAGGCGGCCACGCCCACGCTTACCTGGGCGACCCCGGCGGCTATCACCTATGGCACGGCTTTGAGCGCAACCCAGTTGGATGCGACCGCCAGCGTGGCGGGCACGTTTGTCTACAACCCGCCGGCAGGTACGGTTCTGGCGGCAGGAAATCAGACCCTCTCGGTAACGTTCACCCCAAGCAATACGACCGACTACGTCAGCGTTACCGGAACGGTCATTCTCACGGTCAACTCCGTGGTGGGACCCAGTTACACGATTGCGGCCAGCCAGACCTCGGTTACGGGGAGTTCCACCGTCACGCTCACGCTGAATTCCACCAACTACGCGGGAACAGTGTCATTCACGACCACGGTCAGTGCGAGCGCGGGGGCGACCGGGACCGTTACTGCCAGCGCACCTCCGGTCACGCTGACCAACGGCGGCACGGGAACCAGCACGCTGACCATCACCGCCAGCTCAAGCTCGGCGGCAAACCACGTTCCCAGGGCCGGGTGGGCTGGCGGCGGCCTGATGGCCTTTGGCGCGGTGCTGCTGGGTGCGCCGTTTGCGGTTCGCCGGAAACGGGCGCTGGCGGTGCTGCTGACGGCGGTGGCCATGGTGTTGGCCGGATTCTTACTCTCCTGCGGCGGCAACAGCAAGAACACGACCGGGCCAACCTTCTCCGTGACGGTGACTCCGACGGGAACAGGCACGGTTACCAATCCCGCGCCGGTGGCCGTTTCCGTGAGTATTCCGTAGCACTGGGCCATGCGGATCAGGCGAGTAGTTCCTGAACTGGTGTGTCCTGCCCGTCCCAATTTGGCCGCACAAAAACAGCGCGTCGATGGTGGGGCACCCGCCGATACATCTATTAAGGAACCGCTCTAACCGAGCATGAGGCCAAGCAGGAAGCGGACGATGAAGTAGCCAGCGGCGATGAGAAACAGGATGGCGCCAAGCAAAAGTGCGGCATAGAAACCTTCTTTGCCGGGCGCTGGCGGGGTCACGCCAAGGTAGAGAGCGAAGAAGCTGTACACCGCGGACTGGAAGAAGTTACGCCGGGGTTCGGGCGTGGTCATGATCTTGCCTCGCACATGGTGTAGCTATCATAGCCGCGCCGACGGCGCTGATGGCAAGGGACTTTGCGATCACCTGGGAAGACCGTATTCTTGGAAAAGCCGGAAGCGGTCAGGACAAAACTATTTTGACGGACGCCCTCAGGAAATTGTTCGAGCAGCATTTTCATTGCGCCCCTTCGCGGGTGGAGCCGGTGCAGGGCGGGCTGGGCGGATCGGAACGCATCATTGTCCGCCTTGGCAACGGCCAGTTCACGGCCATCGGAATCCTCAACCCGGTTGGCGAAGAGAACGCGGCATTTATCGAATTTTCGAGACACTTCCGGCGACACGGTTTGGCGGTGCCGGAAATCTATGCGGAGGATCGGGCGCAGGGCGCCTACCTGGAACAGGACCTGGGCGACAGCACGCTGTTTGAGTTTCTCATGGGCCATCGCGCCGGGGCGGAGATTGCTCCCGAGGCCATCGCACTGTATCGCAAAGTGGTGGAGGCGCTGCCGCGTTTCCAGGTGGAGGCCGGGAGGGATTTGAATTACAAAGTCTGCTATCCGCGCCCGGACTTCGACCGGCAATCAATGGCGTGGGATCTGAATTATTTCAAGTACTACTATCTGCGCCTGGCCGGGGTTGGGTTCAACGAGCAGGCGCTGGAGAAGGACTTCAGCCGGTTGACGAAGTTCCTGCTGAGCGCGGGCCGCGGCTACTTTCTCTATCGCGATTTCCAGTCGCGCAACATCATGCTGCGCCAGGGCGAGCCGTGGTTCCTGGACTACCAGGGCGGGCGCCGGGGCGCGCTGCAATACGACATTGCCTCGCTGCTGTTTGACGGCAAGGCCGACCTGCCGCCGCAGTTGCGGCAGCATCTGCTGGACCATTATCTGGACGCGCTGGCGGGATTCATTGAGCTGGACCGGGAACTGTTCCTGCGGCACTACTACGGCTACGCGTACCTGCGCATCCTGCAGGCGCTGGGCGCCTACGGATTCCGCGGATTCTATGAGCGCAAGCAGCATTTTCTGGACAGCGTGCCCTTTGCGCTGAAAAATCTGCGCTGGCTGATGGGCAACATTGAACTGCCGGTGGCGCTGCCCGCACTGATGGCGGCATTGCGCGCCATGACCAGTGCCCAGGAGCAGCCGGACGAGGCGCCCGCGACGGCGGAACTCACCGTGGCGATTTCCAGTTTTTCCTTCCATCGCGGACCGCTCGAGGACGAAAGCGGCCACGGCGGAGGCTTCGTCTTCGATGCCCGCAGCCTGCCCAATCCGGGGCGGGAAGAACGCTTCAAGACCTTGACGGGCCGGGATGCGGAGGTGATCGCATTTCTCAACCAGCAGCCCACGGTGCAGCAGTTCCTGGCCAACGTTTACTCCCTGGTGGAAGCCAGCGTGAGCAGTTACCGGCGCCGCGGCTTCCAGCATCTGATGGTTTCGTTTGGCTGCACCGGCGGCCAGCACCGCTCGGTTTACCTGGCCGAACAGCTTGCCAAACGGCTGGGTGGACGCGACGGGGTCAGGGTCGTGTTGCGGCATCGCGAGCAGGAGCGCTGGGTGCGATGAAAGCGATGATCCTGGCGGCCGGACTCGGCACCCGCCTGCGGCCATTGACCAGCGACCGGCCCAAGGCGCTGGTCGAAATCGCAGGCCGCACCCTGCTGGAGATCACCCTCAGGCGCCTGCGCGGGTTTGGAATCGATGAAGTGATCATCAACGTGCATCACTTTGCCGGCATGGTGGAACAGTATCTGAAGGCGCACGAAGATTTTGGAATGCGGATTGAGATTTCGCGGGAGCCCGAACTGCTGGACACCGGCGGCGGCTTGAAAAAGGCCGCATATTTTTTTCTGCGCGACGCCGCGGACGAACCGTTCATCCTGCACAACGTCGATGTGCTCAGCTCCATCGATCTCGGCACGATGGTGAAATTCCACGTTGAGAATCACGCCTTGGCGACCTTGGCGGTACAGCAGCGGGAGAGCTCGCGCCAACTGCTGTTTGACGATCAGTTCCAGCTGCGCGGGCGGGCGAATGCGGACGCCGGTAAAGCGCAGGCCGCGGGGAGTGCGACGCCTGGGCGCGCGCTGGCATTCTCGGGCATCCACGTGATCTCGCCGCGCATTTTTGCGCGCCTGGTGGAACCACCGGCGTTTGCGATCATTGCGGCATACCTGCGGCTGAGCGGCGAGGGAGAAAAAATCCTTGGTTTCCGTGCCGGCGACGCTTACTGGCGGGACCTGGGTACCCCGGCCGGTGTGCAGCAGGCCGCCCAGGATTTGGCGCGGAAAGTGATTGCATTCTAGGACGGTGGCCGTGGCCGGACGCAGGCATTTCCAGAGCCGCGTAAACCGCGTAGACTAGGAAATATGTCACAGCGAAAAGAAGATCGCGCCCGCCAGAAATTTTCCGACAAGATGCGCCAGAAAAGCCTGGCTGCCAAGAATCAGAAGCTGGCTGAGAAGAAAGTTCCCGCGCCGGCTGCTCCGTCCGCCGAAGCGGAACCCGGCCGGAAAGACTGATCTGCGCTGCCCTGGAAATTCGGGCGGCGAGGCTTACGTTTTTCTCTGGAGCGCTCCGCAGGCGTGTACAATCTCCCCGTGCGAGCTGCGGCCATTGCGCATTCCTATGTGAAACAGGAGGTCGTGGAGCGCTTTCGCGACGCCAGGGTCAACCTGTTTCGCGGCAACACGCTGGAAGCCAATGATCTGCCAGACGTTGCCATGGTGTTCGGTGGCGACGGTGCCGTGCATCGCGTGCTTCCCTGGCTGGCCTACACCGAAATACCGTTGTTGGTGGTTCCCACCGGTAGCGCCAACGATTTTGCGCGCTGCCTCGGCATTGGCAGCCGCGGCGAGGCGTTGCGCGCCTGGCGCCGCTACCTGGATCGTGGCGACAATGTGCGCACCGTTGACTTGGGGATTGTGCATCCCATGGGCCTGGTGATGCCCGGCGATACGGATTCGCTGGACCCGGTGAGCCTTGCCGATACCGATGGCCGCATGGCCCGGCCGGCGGCTCCGCTGGGTCCGGTCATCATGCGCCGTCACCTCCACCACGCCGAGGAGAACGCCGCCCGGCAGAGCGCGATTTACTTCAGCGGGATCGCCGGGATTGGTCTTGACGCCGAGACCAACCGTTGTGCCGAGCGCATGCCGGGCTGGCTACGCCGTCACGGCGGCTACCTTCTGGCCGCGTTGCGGGCGCTTGTCAGCTACGCTCCGCCCATGGTGCGTCTGTACAGCTTTGACGCCAGCGGCAGGGAAACCGTTCTCGACGGCCCTGTGCTGTTTGCCGCCATCGGCAACTCCCCGGAATACGGAAGCGGCATCAAGATGCTGCCGCAGGCGGAACTGGACGACGGCCAGCTCGACCTCTGTTTTGTTCCCGCCATGCCGAAGAGCCGGGTGCTGTGGCACATCCACCGCATCTACTCGGGAACCCACCTGGTTGTGCCCAGGGTGCGTTACCTGCGAACCCTCCAGCTTTTTCTGGAAAGCGACGCCCCGCTGGCCATTTTTGCCGATGGCGAATACCTCTGCCAGACGCCGGCGGAGATATCGGCTGCGCCGAGGGCGCTGCGGGTCATTGTTCCCTAGAGTTCGGAATCCGCTGCCGGACGATTCCAGATTGACTAATTTGTGCGATTGGCGCGGCGCCGCGCAGCGAAGCTGGCTTGCCGGTGTTTTTCTAGGGCGGTTCCCGGTTCTGCCGATTTATACTGAGGGCAGGTCATGTCCAGTCTCGAAGTCAAGAATCCGCCATCCCAGCTACCTCCCGCCGAGCAGAAGCACGACGTTCTGCCGACCCTGTTCGGGGACGGATACGGAATCTACGAAGTCCGCAAAGGCTCCTTCGTGGCCTCGTTTGTCCTGAACTGCACCTTGCTGGCGCTGCTGGTGTGGATTGGAAGCTGGACTGCCACCCATGCTCCGGTATTCAGCAAGGTGGTTGGCGGCCCGGCGGTGGACATCAGCCCCTACGTGCTTCCGCCGTCGAAGACGGCTGCCGGTGGCGGCGGCGGCGGTGGGTCGCATGACATCAACCCTGCCTCCAAGGGCAACCTTCCCAGGTTATCGAAGTCGCAGTTGGCGCCGCCCACCGTTCTGCCGATGGAGTCGCCGAAATTGCCGGTGACGCCGACGGTGGTTGTGCCTCCGGAGATGAGGCTTCCGCAGGGCGGGCAGATGGGCGATCCGCTATCCAAGGTTCTGGGTCCGCTCTCGAACGGCCCGGGGACTGGCGGAGGGATCGGCAGCGGCAGCGGCGGTGGAGTGGGATCGGGACGCGGCCCCGGCGTCGGTCCTGGCTGGGGCGGCGGTATTGGCGGCGGCGCCTACCACGTGGGCGGCGGGGTCAGCGCGCCGAAAGTCATTTACAGGGTCGAACCGGAATTCAGTGAAGAGGCCCGCAAGAACAAATGGCAGGGAACGGTGATTCTCCGGGTCGTCATCGGAGTGGATGGCAAGACTCACGAAATCAGCGTGCAGCGCTCGCTGGGCATGGGACTGGACGAGAAGGCCATCGAGGCGGCGCGCCAGTGGCGCTTTGAACCGGGCCAGAAGGATGGCAAGGCCGTGCCGGTCGAAGTCAGCATGGAGATCAACTTCCGCCTCTACTAGGGTCGCCCCCCGATACAAAATCCTGACGCAAAACCTTGAGGCAACATCCAACGTGATGCCGGAGCCTGCGGCGTCCGCAATGCGGCAGCCTGCTTTCTTATGGGTGCGGCTTGCGTGCCACATTTTGCAGGACGCGGCGTCCCTCGATGCGGTAGTTGGCGGCGGCCACAATGGCAATGGCTTCACTGTAGGCAACGTGCTCCTGGATGAGGATGCGGTCGGCGAGCGTGTGCTCGTCGTCGGTGGGCAGCACGGGCACGGATTTCTGCAACACGATGGGTCCGTGGTCCAGATGCTCATCCACAAAGTGCACGGTGCAGCCGCTGAACTGCACTCCGTATTCGAGCGCTTGCCGCTGCGCCTCCAGCCCTGGGAACGCGGGCAGCAGGGAAGGATGAATGTTGAGAATTTTTCCCGGAAACTGCTGCACGAACCACGGGGAGAGCAGGCGCAGATATCCGGCGAGCACAACCAGTTCGACATTGGCCCCGCGCAGGGCCTCAACCACGGCGCGGTCATGCTCCAGGCGCTTCCGCCCCCGGCTGGGAAGCACCAGCGTGGGCAGGCCGCGCGCCTTGGCGGAACTGATGCCGCCCGCGTCCTCGCAGTTGCTGATGACGATGGCGATCTGGGCGCGGAGCTTGCCGCTGGCAATACTGTTGGCGATGGCCACAAAGTTGGAGCCACGTCCGGAGAGAAGGATGCCGAGTCGAATCATGATCTCCAAGGATATAGCGTGGCGCGGCTGAGGCTCAAGGATGCAGGGGGCAAGGAAATCGCGGGCGGGGCCGTGGCCCACATTCGCCAAACGCGGGCGGATTTAGGCCACCTGGCCTGGTACCGGCGGCCCGGAGGTCGTGCGCGTCTGCAAACTGCGCGCTTAGGTCCCCGTCCAAGGGTTGAGTATGGCGACGCCCAAAGCCTCGAAATCGTCCACGTTGCGCGTAACGACGGTCATACCATGCACCAGGGCCGTTGCGGCAATCAGGCCGTCACGGAAAGGCCGCGGATCGGGCACATGAAGTCCCGCACTCCGTTGCGCCACCGCAAGATCTATGTCGACAATGCGGCCGGCAAAGGCGGGCAGAACCTGCTCCGTCAGCCACCGCCGCAAGCGTGCGCCCTGGACGGCATCGCGGCGTTCGGCCAGCAACACTCCAAGTTCCAGCTCATGGATGCTGACCACCGACAAATACAGATCGGAGGCGTCCACGCTGTCGGCCCAGGTGGAAACGTTCGGGTCGGCTTTCCCGGCGCGTATTTTTCGCATCTCGGAAATAACGTTGGTGTCGAGCAGGTACATCAGGAGAGATCCGCCGGCCGGGCTGGATCGCGTGACTTTGGCGCCTCAAACTCGGCAGTCTCAAGTTCGATGTTTTCGCAACCCGGCATGGCGAGTGAATCGGCGATCCTGGCGTGCCCGCCAGTGATCTTCTTATACTCATCGAAGCTAAGCAGGACCAGCGCCGTCCGGCCGCGATCGGTAATGAACACCGGGCCGGACTTCGCCGCTCTCTTGGCCTTGCTGGCGTCCTGATTGAATTCGCGGCTCGAAAGTGTGGTGATCGGCATCTGATCCCCGTTCGCAAGAATGTAGCCACGTTACCACAAAATTCAGACTATGCACAATAATTTGTAGGTTAGTAGCTACATCAATCAGATAGAGGCGCATGGGAGAGGAGCAAGGAAATCGCGGGCGGGGCCGTGGCCCACATTCGCCAAACGCGGGCGGATGTAGGGCATTGGATGTATGGCACATGGCGAAGAGCTTACGTGTACTGCACCTTGCGTTCGCCCTTGACGATGCGGCCGATGACGTAGCCTTTTTCGCCGGCGCGGTCGAGGATGGTTTGCGCCTTCTTGAACTTCTTGGCCGGGACCACCAGGATCATGCCGATGCCCATGTTGAAGGTGCGCATCATTTCCGTCTGCTCGACGTTTCCAATTTTCTGCAGGTGCTCAAAGATGGGCAGCACCGGCCAGCTCCCCAGCTCCACCAGGGCGGCCACACCCTTGGGCAAAACCCGCGGCAGGTTTTCCGTGATGCCGCCGCCGGTGATGTGAGCCATGGCGCTGACGGCCTCGGCGTCCATCATGCGGCGCACGATGGGCCAGTAGCTCTTGTGCTGCTTCATCAGCTCGGAGCCGGCCTTGCCCTTCATCTCATTCACATAAGTATCGGGGGTGTAGCCGGCAATGGAAAACAGCAGCTTGCGCGCCAGCGAATAGCCATTGGTATGTAGTCCCGTGGAAGGCAGTCCGATGAGCACGTCGCCCACCTGCACGTCCTTGCCGGTAATAATCCGGGCGCGCTCCACGGCGCCGACGATGAATCCGGCCAGGTCGTATTCGCCATCGGAATAAAAGCCCGGCATCTCGGCGGTTTCGCCGCCAATCAGGGCGCAGGCATTGTGTTTGCAGGCCTCGGCCAGTCCGCTGATGATTTTCTCGGCGATCTCCGGCTCCAGTTTGCCCACCGCCAGGTAGTCCATGAAAAAAAGCGGGGTTGCGCCCTGCACCGCAATGTCGTTGACGCAGTGGTTCACCAGATCGCCGCCGATGGTATGGTGCACTCCCATCTCGAAGGCGAGCTTCAGCTTGGTGCCCACGCCGTCGACGCTGCTGACCAGCACCGGGTCGGTGAATTTCTTTTTATCCACCTGAAACAGCCCGCCAAAGCCGCCAATTTCGCTGAGGACACACCGGTTGAAGGTGCGGTGCGCCAGGTACTTGATGCGCTGCTTTGTGCGATTCGCCTGCTCGATGTCCACGCCCGCATCGGCGTAGGTCAGGCTTCGTCGTTCAGTTTCTTCGGCCAAGATGCTCACATCCGTGGAGGAAATCATTCGAGGGGTCCGCGCATCACGATTGTAGCATTGGCAGCTCACAGCACGCGGTGACGCCGCTTTGTTTCGCGCCGCCGCAGCGGTGCACCGACTCCTGGGGGGGTGCCGCCGACGGTACATCGGCCGCTTGGGGGATTGCCCCGGCCGCGGTCGCGCCCCATACTGGCAAGGTAGGCCACGATTGGGCTGCGAAGACATCCCGCGCCCGTCCGTGATACTGACCGAGACACTATGGTTTTCTCAGATTGGATACTGGTTGCCTTTGGCGGCGCCATCGCTTTCAGCGGAGGCTGGATTCAGCTTCACCCGGAGCGCATTCTGCCGCGCCAAGCCGGGCGCTGGAGAATGGATTCCCCGGCGCTGGCGCAAATCCGCCTGCTGGGCGCCTGCTTCCTGTTCATGGGCGTCTTTTTTTCTTTGCAGATGACCACCGACCTCAAGCGGCTGCCCTGGTGGATCGGCACCCTGAGCGGCCTTGGCTCGGCCGTTGCCGGGGTGGCCGCGGTGGACGCCTGGAGGCGGCGCCGGGTCGCGCAAAGGTCTCCACTGGCGGGAAAAACTCTCGAACTGCGCTAGCGGCTTGGTCAACCACCGGGCCGCCTGGGACGATGACGGGGACGCTGCCAGAGCCGTAACCGGGCCCTGGCGCGGATTCAACCCGCCTGAATTGGCCTACTCCAGACTAAAACAACACTCGCATTGCGGTTTTCATTCACTCGCAGCATGACGCGGCGTAGAATTTTCCGGTAGACATTCCGCTGAAAGAGGTAAGCATTCATGAGCCCGATCGGTAAAGTTCCAGTTACAACGGTCAGTCCTTCGCACGATGTGCTGCGAGCGGATCGTAACCCACTTGATCCCATCTTCAAGCCCACCAGCGTAGCCTTGGTGGGAGCCAGTGAGCGTGCCGGTTCGGTGGGCCGCAACGTGCTCTGGAATCTGATTCGCAGCCCATTTGGCGGCACCATCTACCCGGTGAATCCCAAGCGCTCCAATATCCTTGGGGTGCGCGCCTATGCTTCCATGCAAGCCCTGCCGGAGATTCCCGACCTGGTCGTCGTCTGTACTCCGGCCGATAGCGTTCCCGACGTGCTGCGCGAGTGCGTGGACCTTGGCGTTCCCGCCGGGATCGTCATCTCCGCCGGGTTCAAGGAAACCGGCGAGCACGGCAAGCAGCTTGAAACCGACATCACCAAGATCATCCAGGGCAAGATGCGCATCATTGGTCCCAACTGTCTGGGTGTGATGAACCCGATTCTGGGCCTGAATGCGACCTTTGCCAACTCGATGGCGATCGCCGGCAACGTGGCCTTCATCAGCCAGAGCGGCGCCCTGTGCACGGCGGTGCTGGATTGGTCGATGCATGAGAACGTCGGCTTCAGCGGCTTTGTCTCCATCGGGTCCATGCTCGACGTGAACTGGGGCGACCTGATCGACTACTTCGGCAGCGATGCGCGCACCCATTCCATCGTCATCTACATGGAGTCAATTGGCGACGCCAGTTCCTTCCTTTCCGCCGCACGCGAGGTCTCGCTGACCAAGCCGATCATTGTCATCAAGGCCGGACGCACGGCTGCCGCCGCCAAGGCCGCCGCTTCGCACACCGGCTCGCTGACCGGTTCCGACGATGTTCTGGAAGCTGCCTTCCGCCGCAGCGGGGTACTGCGCGTCAACTCCATATCGGAAATCTTTTTCATGACCGAGGTGCTGGCCAAGCAACCGCGCCCCAAGGGCAAACGCCTCTGCATTGTCACCAATGCCGGCGGTCCGGGAGTGCTGGCCACCGATGCCCTGATCCAGGGCGGCGGTGAACTTGCCGAGCTGTCGGATGAGACCATGAGCGCCTTCAACGCCTTCCTGCCGGCGGCGTGGAGCCATAACAATCCGGTGGACATTCTGGGCGACGCCGAACCCTCGCGCTATGCCACGTCTCTTGAAATTGCCGCCAAAGACCCCGATATCGACGGCATGCTGGTCATCATGACGCCGCAGGGCATGACCAATCCCACGCAAATTGCGGAACAGCTGAAGCCCTATGCCAAGGGGCTGGGCAAGCCGGTGCTGGCCAGTTGGATGGGTGGCGAATCGGTCACCCGCGGGGAAGATATTCTGAACCAGGCGGGAATCCCCAGCTTCAACTTCCCGGATACGGCGGTGCGCGCCTTCAACCTGATGTGGCGATACGCCTACAACCTGCGCGGACTCTACGAGACACCATCGCCGAACGCGGCCACGTTTCATCCCGATCACGCCGGCGCCACCAAGATACTCTCGGATGTGCGTAACAGCGGGCGCACGATTCTGACCGAGTACGAATCCAAGAAGCTGCTGGAGTCCTACGGCATTCCGAGCATCCCCACCGAGATTGCCGAGACGGCAGACGCCGCCGCACAGGCCGCGGCCCGCATCGGTTACCCGATCGTCCTCAAACTGCACTCCTTCACCATCACCCACAAGACGGACGTCGGCGGCGTGATCCTCAACCTTGCCGACGAGGCGAGCGTGCGCCGGGCCTTCGGGCAGATTCGCGATAACGTTGCCGCCAAGGCCGGCGAGGGCCATTTCCAGGGAGTGACGGTGCAGCCCTTCGCCAAGCAGGAAGGCTACGAACTGATCCTCGGCTCCTCGCTCGACTCGCAGTTTGGTCCCGTGCTGCTGTTTGGCACCGGGGGCCAGTTGGTCGAGGTGTTCGAAGACCGGTCATTGGCCCTGCCGCCGCTCAATACCACGCTGGCCCGCCGCATGATGGAGCAGACCCGCATCTACAAGGCGCTGAAAGGCGTGCGCGGACGCAAGTCTGTGGACATGGCCGCCCTGGAAGAACTGCTGGTCCGTTTCAGCGACCTGGTCATCGAGAATCCGGCGATCAAGGAGATCGACATCAACCCGTTGCTGGTTTCGCCCGAGCGCCTGCTTGCCCTGGATGCGCGCGTGGTGGTGCACGGCAAGGACGTGCCTGATAAGCAGTTTCCCCGTTCCGCCATTCGCCCCTACCCGGCTGGTTACGTGTCTGACTGGACGATGAAGGATGGTACCCAGGTCACCATTCGCCCCATCCGTCCCGAGGACGAGCCGATGATGATCGAGTTCCATAAGAGGCTCAGCGAACGCACCGTGTACCTGCGCTACTTCCAACCGCTGAAGCTCACCCAGCGCACCGCCCACGAGCGCCTGACGCGCATCTGCTTTATTGACTACGATCGCGAAATGGCCCTGGTGACGGAGCGCAAGAATCCCGACGGCACGCACGACATTATCGCCGTGGGCCGGTTGAGCAAAATCCATGGCCGTCCCGAGGCCGAGATGGCCGCGCTGGTGCAGGATGAATTGCAGAGGAAGGGACTGGGCGAGGAACTTTATCGCCGCCTCATCCAGGTGGCGCGCGATCAGCACCTGGCCAAGGTTCACTCCAACATGCTCGGCGAAAACAGGGAGATGCAGAATCTGTGCAAGAAGCTGGGCTTCCAGCTGAGCACCCCGGACCTGGAAGATAACCTGTTGCTGGCGGAGTTGAAGCTGTAAGCGCAATTGCGACGGAGATACGGCGCGGCACCCGTTGCCTGGGTGCCCGCGCCGGTGCTTCGCGGTATGCTTGGTGGGCGTAACAATCTTGCCGGGCAGCTTGCCATGAAACTTCATTGCGCCGCATTGTTCGTCGTACTGGCTGGGTGCGCCGCGCTGCGGGCGCAGCCGGTACCGCCAGCGCAGCCGGCGCCCGCGCATCGCCCGCGCGTGGCCCTGGCGCTCTCCGGCGGCGGCAGCCTCGGCCTGGCCCACATTGGAGTGCTGCAATATTTCGAGGAGCATCACATTCCGGTCGATGCCATCGCCGGAACCAGCATGGGCGGACTGGTGGGCGGGTTTTACGCCACCGGCCACACCCCCGCAGAAATGCAGGCAGCTTTTGCCGAGGCGGTTTGGGACGACGTTCTACGGGTGGGACCGCGCTACCCGGATATGCCCCTCCAAGCCCGGCAGGATCGGGCCCAATCTCCCGGCGACCTTGTGGTGCGCCTGGGACGCGGCCTCTCGCTTCCCGCCGGACTGAGCACCAGCGAGCCGCTCGACCTGTTTCTATCCAACAAGGTTCTGGCCTACTCGGCGGTGCAGGACTTTGACCAGCTACCCACGCCGTTCCGCTGCGTTGCCACCCAGTTGGATACCGGAAAGCCTTTCGTCCTGCGCCGCGGCAACCTGGCCTGCGCCTTGCGCGCCACCATGTCCGTGCCCGGGTTCTTCACTCCCGTGGAGTGGGAGGGACACGTCCTGGTGGATGGCGGACTGGTGGACAACCTTCCCACCGATGTGGCCCGCGAGATGGGCGCCGATGTGGTCATCGCGGTCCACTTCAGCATCCCACTGCCGCCGGCGCTGCAGCTCCAGTCGCTGCCCAACGTGTTGACCCAGGCAGTCTCGGTTGCGGTTGCGCTCAACGAGATTGAGAACCTGCGCAACGCCGACCTGGTTCTCACCCCATCGCTGGTGGGCATTGGCGGCACCGACTACAAGCACGCCCGCGAACTGATCGAGCGCGGCTACCAGGCGGCCGCACAGAAGCAACGCTTCCTGGCCACCCTGGCATTGAGCGATGCCGACTGGGACGCCTACCTGGCCGCGCGCCAGGCCCGCATGAAGCCGCCACCGCCGCCGGCCACGCGCTTGACCGCGACTTCCAAAGACCCATCGCTGGCCCGCCAGGCGCAGGCCAGCATCGATCGCGCCGACGGCCCCTTGACGCTGGCGCACATCGAGCACGAACTGGCGGCGCTGGTTGCTTCCTCGGCATTGCCCAGCGCCTTCTACCGGCTCTCGCCCGCGCAACCGGACGCCATCCTTGCCGATCTGGAGCCAAGTCAAGGCAATCAACTTTTCATCCGTCCCGCACTGCAGTTTACGGTTGCCAATGGCGAACCCACGCGCGGGGCTCTGCTCGGCTTTGTCAGCTTTCTGCCGGCCGATGCCTACCGCGAACGCTATCGTCTGCGCTTTGTCCTCGGCTACAGCCCCGAAGCCGCCGCCGCCTACGAACGCCGGATCGGCGCCAGCGATTGGTTCTGGTCGCCCGCGCTCGACCTGCATCGCCAGAACAGCGCAACCTACGCGGGCGGCCAGCACTACACCCATTGGCAGGACACTTACTCCGCCGCCCTCGATCTGGGCTACGGAATGGGGCCGCGTCTGCGCCTGAGCGCGGGATTGGAAGGGGGCTATGAAAAGCTCTCCGCGGTCGAGTTCCCAGGCGCGCTGGCGGCGGGCGACGGAGGGTTCCTGGCGCCGCGTCTGCGGGCCGATTGGAACACGCTCGATGAGCCATCCCTGCCCACCCGCGGCAGCCTGTTTTCAGGGACCATGGCGGCCCGCTACCGGGGCTGGGATCAACGCACCGTACCGCTGGGGCAGTTCGCCCTGGACCAGCATTTTCCGCTCTGTTCCGGCACTTTCACGGCCGCGCTCGGCGCGGCCTCCAGCTTTGGCACGGCGCTCAATTACTTCGATCTGTTTGCGCTCGGAGGTCCCAACGAGCTGCGCGTCTTCCGCTACGATCAGTTCCACGCCACCGCGTACGCCATGGCAAGCGCCGCCTATCGCAAGCCGTTCGGCGGGCACAAGCTGTTCGGCGGGCGTCCGCAGTGGGGCGCCTGGTATGAGGCTGCCGGACTGGTGCAGCCAGGCCAGACCTGGCAGAGCGCGCAGAGTGGCTCGCTGGGCGTGTTGTTGAACTCGCCGCTGGGCGTGGTCACCTTTGCCGTTGGCCGCAGCAACGATGGCCAGACGCGCGGCTGGATCAATATTGGCAGGCCGTGAAGCAATCTGCCGGCGGGGAAAGGAACTGCCAGGCTGGGAAGAATGCACGGGGTCAGACGGTGGAGGGTTGCGCCATGGGTGCTCAGCGCCGCGTCGCCAGGGTTGGTCGATCCCGGCTGTCCCGCAACGCCATTGCCCTTACCAGCAGGACCACGGCCACCGCCGCGCTGGTATCCAGAGCCACATCCCACCAGCTTCCGGTGCGGCTCGGAATGCTCATCTGGTGCAGTTCGTCGGCGGCGGCCACCAGGAAGGTGAATAGCACGGCCAGCCAAGCCCAGTCCGTGCGCCACCACAGGCGAGGCATTTTGATGCTGCCCTTCAGGCTGCGCTGGTATTCGTGCTGCAGCCAGTGGCTGCCGCGCAACAGCAGCATCCAGCACAGGCCCAGCAGGCCATAGCCCATTAGGTGTCCGCACTTGCGCAGCACCTTGTTCAGCAGCAAAAGTTGATGATTGCCCAGATGGACTCCCACCCAGAGCAGCACGTGACGGAGCCACTGGCTGGTGTGGTCGCCCGACATTTCATCCGTGGATTCAATGGCGATCAGCGCCAGCATCACCAGCACCGGCAACCAGTAGCGCCAGAACAATTCTCGTGCGTGCTTCAATCGTCCTCGCTCATTCCCGCGGAACCGCTCTCCGGCCGCGCCGTTGGTTGCGCCCCAAACCTGTACCGGGAAACACGATGAGCAGGAGTCAGTGCTCCCGCTCATGGGCCGGTGTCAGGCATTACTATTCGGCGCGATAGTTTGGAGCTTCGCGCGTGATGGTCACGTCGTGGACGTGGCTCTCTTTCAATCCCGCGCCGCTGATGCGGATGAAACGCGCCTTCTGCTGCATTTCTTCAATCGTTCCGCAGCCCACGTAACCCATGCCGCTGCGCAGTCCGCCCACCAACTGGTACACCATCATGGCCACCGTGCCGCGGAACGGAACCCGGCCCTCGATGCCTTCCGGCACCAGCTTGGACAGGCGGTTGCCTTCCTCGCCAGAGTCCAGTCCGCGGTGCGATTCCGCCGGGTCGTCCAGGCTCTGGAAGTAGCGTTCGCCCGAACCCTGCGCCATCGCTCCCAACGAACCCATGCCGCGATATGCCTTGAAAGTGCGGCCCTGGTAGAGGATGGTTTCGCCCGGACTTTCCTCGGTTCCCGCCAGCAGCGAGCCGACCATGACCACGCTGGCTCCCGCCGCGATGGCCTTGGAGATGTCTCCCGAATACTTGACGCCGCCGTCGGCGATGATCGGAATCCCGGTCTCGCGTGCCGCCCGCGACGCCTCGGCGATGGCCGTAATCTGCGGAACCCCAGCGCCGGTGACGATTCTGGTGGTGCAGATGGAACCCGGCCCGATGCCCACCTTCACCCCGTCGGCGCCGCAGGCGATCAACTCCGCCGTACCCTCGTAGGTGGCAACGTTGCCGGCCAGCAGGCTGACGTTGGGCAGCGCGTGCTTGACGGCCTTGATGGCCTCCAGCACGCGCGTCGAGTGTCCATGGGCGCTGTCGATGGCCAGCACGTCGCACTTGTTGTGAACCATTTCCTGCGCCCGCTCCAGGAAGTCGCCGGTGGCGCCGATGGCCGCGCCCACCCGCAAACGTCCCTGCTCGTCCTTGGCCGCACCGGGATACTTCAGTTTCTTCTGGATGTCCTTGACCGTGATCAGCCCTTTGAGCTCGAAGTTGTCATCCACCACCAGCAGTTTTTCCACCCGGTGCTGGTGCAGGATCAGTTCCGCCTGCTCCAGCGTGGTGCCCACGGGAACGGTGATCAGGTCGTCCTTGGTCATGACCTGGTGGATGGGAATGTCGGTGCGGGTCTCAAAGCGAAGGTCGCGATTGGTAAGGATTCCCACCAGCTTCTTGCCCTTGACCACGGGCACGCCGCTGATGCGGTAGCGCCGCATCACGTCCAGGGCGTCGCTGATACTGCGCTCCGGCTCGATGGTGATCGGATCCACGATCATGCCGCTTTCCGAGCGCTTCACCTTGTCGACCTCGCCCGCCTGCTGCTCAACGGTCAGGTTGCGGTGAATCACGCCCAGTCCACCCTGTTGCGCCAGCGCGATCGCCATCCGCGATTCGGTGACCGTATCCATGGCGGAGCTGATCAATGGAATATTCAAACGGATGTCGCGGGTTAGCTGAACCTGGGTATTGACTTCGCTTGGAATTACATCTGATTTCGCTGGCAACAACAGCACGTCGTCGAAGGTCAGGGCTTCGGGAACCGGAAAATTAATCATTGAGCATGTCCAAGGGGAAGGTCATAGAGCATTGTATGAACTCGGCGGGGAGAGATGCAAACCGGGAACACCCGTGGGTGGCGTGCAGGCACGTCTCGGGGCCAGGCTGAGAGGGACGTGCGGTGCGGTGTTTGGGTACAAAAGCTATGGCTTGTTTGCCTTCTGCCCAGTGGCAGGGCTGGCTTGGGCGTCCCTGCCATGGGTAGGATCCTTGTGGAATAACTTCCGTGAGACGTCCGGCCAGAACTCCTGGAAGATGGCTCCAAGCGTTCCCTCGGCGGTCACAATCATGCCGTTGGTGATGGTGAGGCCGAAGCCCGAATTGCTGTTCGGATAGTAAAGATTTGAAATCGCCCCGCTGGCGATATTTCCCAGTACGTTGGAATAGTTCGGTTCCCATTTTCCGGTATTGTCGTGCTTGCAGATGAAAGAAGTGGAGATGGCATAGCCGAGGCGGTGCGTCCTGCTGCCATGGCCCAGGCGGAAATAGCGTGGATCCTGGTGCAACAGGGCAGGCAGAATGCCATTGCCGAGCATGGTGCCGTCGAAGGCGTCCAGGTAGGCCGCCCCGGCCCGCTGTCCATAGCCTTTGGCTCCCCACCCGAAGTTCACATCGTTGGCCGCCTCATGATAACCGGCGACCACCAATGCAATGCCAAAGGTCGCGGGATCGACGGAGCTGCGGAAGGCCACGCGCATCTTTTGCATCCCGGTGAGCGAGACGGCGTCGCTGCGGTAGCTGACGTTGAAGGACGGCACAACCCCCAGCACCCTCTGCTGCTCCTGCTCCTTGATCTGCTCCTCAGCTTTCTCGTGCTGATTCTTCTCCTGCGCCACCGGCTGGGCGCTGGCCGGGGCCACCGCTGGCGGCTGGGCCGCGGTGGAACCAGCGGAGCCGCTTGCCGGCGCCTGCTGGGCCATTTCATCGGCATCTTCCGCCAGCCGCGCCCAGTTGATTGTGGATGGATCCGCCGCCGCGAGGCGCCGGTCCGGAGCCGACGGGTTGATCGCTTCGGCCCTGAGGGCCGTGCTTAGTGCCAGCGCCGCCAGCGTCAGCAGGCAGATACGAACGGTCTTTACCATGGATCTCCAATGTACCGGCGAGCAACCGGTGAACAATAGCCTGTCAATTCTATCGTGTAACCTGACCGCTGCCCGCCAGCTTCTCTGCATCCGGGTGAATCTTTTCCCGTTCTGCGAGTATCACATAATCGGAGTCCGGCGGCAGGAACCGGCGAGTTTCCGGGGTGCAATGCGGGCGGAATTGAATCGTTGCCCGGCGCCGCGTCGCGGTTGTAATCCCTGCTGTAGCGGCGCTATACTCTATGGTGATCGCTGCGGAATCGTTCCCGTCCGGGTTCCAGGGTCGATCCCGGATGTGAGCAGCGGGCGGGCCTTGGGGTCCGCGTTTCTGATTCACTCCCCTGTCCATTTGCGCTTTGGCGAAGGCAGGCAGCCGTCCGGCCTGTGAGGGGAACTACGGTCGTTGGGCGTTCGAATAAGACGGCCTGGGTGCCTTGGAGTTCTGATTAGAAGTATGGCATTTGCGCTCGATAAAGTTCGTGAGATTGCCGAAAGAGTGGCTCAGTCCAGTGGCTTGATCCTCTGGGACATCGAGCTCAAGGGCAGCGGTGCGAGCCGCACTCTGCGCATTTTCATCGACAAGCCCGAGGGAGTCAGCCACGAAGACTGCGCGGCCTACAGCCGCGAGGTCGCAACCATTTTCGACGTTGAGGATGCGGTTCCCGGCGCCGCCTATCTGCTGGAAATTTCTTCTCCCGGGCTTGACCGCAGACTTTTCAAGCCGGAGCATTTCGCGCAGTTTGCCGGCAGCCTGGTCAAGTTCAGCACGCGCGACCTGATCAACGGCAATCGCCATTTCGAGGGCCGTCTGGTTGGCTTCTCCGAGGGCCAGCTTACGGTCGATCTCGACCAGGCGGGCAGCCGCAAGAAGGCCAAGGCGCAAGGCGCGGGGGTGATCGTGGTGCCGTTCTCCAATGTTGAGAAGGCCAGCCTGGTGCCTGAATTCTAGATTCATCAAGTTCAGTGAGGCGCCGCCTGGCGGCGCATGCAACATGCAAGGGACGGATTCCGGCGCGAGGACGGCGCGGGCAAAGAAATCAAATCGGGGCGCGGCCCCGGATACGTGAAGGTGGCAAGGAATATGGCAAGCGAACTTTATAACGTGATCGACGCACTGAGCCGCGAGAAGGGAATCAATCCCGACATTGTGGTCTCCGCCGTTGAAGACGCTATCGTTGTCGCCACGCGCAAGTTTTACAAGACGCAGGAGAGCCTGCGCGCCGTTCTCGACCGGGAAACCGGCGCCATCCGCGCCTATTCCGTGCGGGAGATTCTTCCCAGCGAAGATGACATCGAGGATCCCCAGATTCAGATTTCGCTCGAAGAGGCGCTCAAGATCAGCGAAGACGCCGTCGTCGGCGGTGAACTGCTGCAGGAAAAATCCATTGAAGGACTGGGCCGCATTGCCGCCCAACTGGCCAAGCAGGTCATCTTCCAGAAGGTTCGGGAGGCCGAGCGCGACACCGTCTTCAACGAGTACCACGGGCGCGTAAATGAGGTCGTCAACGCCACGGTCAAGCGCATCGAAGGTCCGGATTACATTTTCGATCTCGGCAAGGCCGAAGCGCGCATGCCGCGCAAGGAGCAGTCCAAGCTGGAGTCATTCGCGGTTGGCGAACGGGTTCGCGTGGTGATCACCCGCGTGGAGAAAGCCACCAAGGGGCCCGGCGTCATCGTCTCGCGCGCCGCGCCGGAGCTGGTCTCCAACCTCTTCCAGACCGAGGTTCCGGAGATCTACGACAACACCGTGGTCATCCGCGCCATCGCCCGTGAGGCGGGCGAGCGCACCAAGATCGCCGTCATGTCGCGCGATAAGGATGTGGATGCCGTGGGCGCCTGCGTGGGCATGAAGGGCATGCGGGTGCAGTCCATCATCCGCGAGCTGCGCGGCGAGAAAATCGACATCATCGAATATCACGAAGATGCCGTGACTTTTGCCGAAAAAGCCTTGCAGCCCGCCAAGGTTTCCCGTGTCTCCATTGTGGACAGCCACGAGAAACATCTGGAAGTCATCGTCGATGACACCCAGCTCTCGCTTGCCATCGGCAAGAAGGGCCAGAATGTACGGCTGGCCGCCAAACTGCTGGGCTGGAAGATCGACATCAAGAGCGAAGAGGAAAAGCGCCAGGAAGTCGAGCAGCAGATGAATTCGCTGGTCGGCAACTCGGCCACCTCGCTGGAAAATATTGCCGCCGAACTGGGCGATCCGGTGCTGGAGAAACTGACCGTCGCGGGTATCACCAGCGTCGAGTCGCTGGCCGACATGACCCCGGAAGAGTTGGAAGCCATCCCCGGCATCGGGCCGGAAACGGTTGAAAAGATCTCGGTTGCGGTCAACAATTATTTCTCCCGCCTGGATGCGGCCGAGCAGGCCATTACCGCCGAGCCGGTCGATGTGGAGTTTCCTTCGGACCCGGTGCTGGCCGCCGAGTTAGATCTGGCGCCCGACCCGGGCGACGCCGAGGAGCGGCCGGCCGCGGAGCCAGGCGAAGGTACGGAAGATTCCGGGGCCGCTGACGGCAGCCAGGTTGAAGACGCACCGGGTGCTGAGCAAGCCGGCACCGATGGCGAGCAACCGGGCGAGCAGGACGCGGACCCGGCCAACAAGTAACGTGCGCCGGCGTGGCTTTACGGCCATGCCCGCACCCGCTTCCAGCTTGGAAGCCAGTTTCTGGGCGGTCTCGGCGAATGCCCAGGCAAACGCAGCATGGATGTCTTCCTCAGTGAAGACCTCTCCAGAAAAGCAGTCACGCGCGCAGGCGCAGCCGCACCGATCCGGGCAGATGGATACGGTTCCGGCATAAGGAAATGAACGGCGGATGAAGATTCGAATTAACGATCTGGCTCGCGAGCTGGAAGTGAAAAGCAAACAGATCCTTGACGTGCTGATCAAGGTTGGCGTCACGGAGAAAAAGACCCACTCCAGCTCCGTGGAAGCCGACGAAGCCGAGAAGGTACGCAAGTATTTCCACGAGACCAGCGGCTCGCACGCTCGCCATCGCAGCGGCAGCGAAGAGTTCCGCCCCAAAATCGATCTGTCCAAGATCTCCAAGCCTGGCGACGCGCTGAAAGCCATTCTGGCGCGCAGAGACCATCCGGTTGAAACGCCCGCGCCGGCGCCGCCGCCGGTGGCGCCCAAGGCCATTGTCAACAAGCCCGCCGCCGTGCCCAAAGCTCCGGCTCCAGCTCCAGCTCCAGCTCCAACTGCGGTGGTTGCAGAGCGCGTTCCGCGTTTCGTCACGCCGGAGTCGGTTGCCCAGCGCGCTGCGGCCCAAGCTCCGGCCGAGGCGCCCAAACCGCCCGCTGCCGTAGTCGCACCCGCGCCTCCGGTACACGCTGCCGAGGCGGCGGTTGCCGTCGCCGAGCGGCCCACGCCCGCGGCCGAGCGCCCGGAAGCTGCCGCCGAACCAGTCGCCAGCACAGTGTCCGCGCCTGTCGAGGCGAGCCCGGTGGCCGAAGCGCCAGCGGTTGCCGTCGCCGTCCCCGCCGAATCTGCCCCGGCAGCGAAGCTGCCTGAAATCGAGGCGCCTGTTACCGAGGTTCCGGCCGCCGCGCCGGTTGCGCCAGCCGCGCCGGTTGCCGCCGTGTCTGCTCCGGCTGCCCCGGCCAAGCCCGCCGCCCACAGACCACCGCAGGGCGGCTCTACGCGTACTTCGCAGTCCGGTGCGCCGGCGGTTCCACCGGCCCGCCGCATGATTGTGCCGCAGACCGGCCCGCGTCCCGTTTATACCGCTCCGCCGCCACCACCGCCATCTGCGCCGCGTCCCCAGCAGCCGACTTCGGCGATGAACAATCGAACCGGTTTGCCGGTGCGTGGCCAACCGATCTTCCAGCGTCCGCGTCCGGGACAATCCTCGGCTCCTGCCGGTGCTGCCGGTGCTGCCGGATATGCTCCGGGAGCGCGCCCGCCGTTCCGTCCCGGCGAGCGCCGTCCCATGCATCCGACCCGTACGGCGCCCGTTCCGGGTGGCCGCCCCATGGTGGGTGGACGTCCTGGAATGACTCCGCGTCCCGGTGGTCCGCCGCGTCCGGGCGGTCTGCTAGGCGCTGCCGGTGCTCCTCCGGGAGCCACGCCGCGGCCTGGAGCTCGCGCCGGCGCACCTGCCCGCCGTCCCGGCCAGCGTTACCAGGGACCGCGCGGCAAGCAGGAAGGACCGATGAAGGGTTTCACGCCGCCACCCCGGCTGTCGCTCAGCAATGAGCCCATGCCGATCACGCGCGCGATTACCATCTCGGAAGGCGTCAGCGTAAAGGATCTCGCCGAAAAGCTCGGCATCCGCGCCAAGGATCTCATCGCGCGCCTGCTGGCTCGTGGCGTCTTTGCCACCATCAACCAGACTCTCAGCGAGGACCTCGCCCGCGACATGGCCCGCCACTTTGGAGCCGAGAGCTCGGTCATCAGCTTTGAGGATCAGATTCAGCAGGATTACGACGCCCAGGCCATCGAGCAGGAGAACGAAGCGGTCTTCAACACCGTCACCCGGCCTCCGGTGGTCACCATCATGGGCCATGTCGATCACGGCAAGACCAGCCTGCTCGACGCCATCCGCTCCACCAACGTAGCCGAGGGCGAAGCCGGCGGCATCACCCAGCACATTGGCGCCTACAAGGTGAAGATCACCGACACCAACTCGCCCGCCTTTGGCCGCGAGATCGTCTTCCTCGACACGCCGGGTCACGAAGCTTTCACCCGCATGCGCGCCCGCGGAGCCAAGGTCACCGACATCGTGGTGCTCGTGGTGGCCGCCGATGACGGAGTCATGCCGCAAACCCTGGAGGCCATCGACCACGCCAAGGCCGCCAAGGTTCCACTCATCATCGCCGTCAACAAGATCGATAAACCGGATGCGCAGCCGGAGCGCGTCAAAAAGCAGCTCGCCGACCGCGGCCTGATGCCGGAGGATTGGGGTGGCGACACCATTTTCGTGGACGTCTCCGCCAAGAAGCACACCAATCTGAACCAGATGATGGAAATGATCTGCCTGGTGGCCGACATGAAGGAGCTGAAGGCGACTCCCGAGCGCCTCGCCTCCGGTACCGTGCTGGAAGCCAAACTCGATCGCGGACGCGGCCCCGTGGCCACCGTCCTCATCGACAATGGAACCCTGCACGCCGGCGAAAACTTTGTCGTCGGCAACATCTTCGGCAAAGTCCGCGCCATGTTCGACGATCGTGGCCGCGCCCTTGAAGAAGCCGGGCCGTCCACTCCGGTCGAGATTCTCGGGCTGGAAGGTTTGCCCCAGGCCGGGGACCAGTTCGTGGTCGTCGCCGAGCGCGAGAAGGCCCGCGAAATTGCCGATTACCGCGAAGCCAAGGCGCGCGAAGCCATTCTCGCCAAGACCGCCCGCGTCTCGCTGGAAGGTCTTGCCCAGCAGATCAAGAACGAAGGCACCAAGCAGCTTGACATCATCCTCAAGGGCGATGTGCAGGGCTCGGTCGAAGTCATCAACGATCTGCTCATGAAGCTCTCCGGCGATCAGGTGCGCATCAAGGTGCTGCGTTACTCGGTGGGCGCCATTACCGAAAGCGACGTCCTTCTGGCCGCCGCCTCCAACGCCATCATCATCGGCTTCAACGTGCGCCCCGAACGCAAGGCGCAGGAGATGGCCGATCAGGAAAAGGTGGACATCCGCCTGCACTCTATCATCTACGAGTTGCAGGACGAGATGAAGAAGGCGATGACCGGCCTGCTGGATCCGACCATCAAGGAATCCTACCTGGGACGGGCCGAGGTGAAAGACACCTTCCGCATTCCGAAGGTAGGAACCATTGCCGGTTGCCAGGTGCTCGATGGGCTCATCAAGCGCGACTCCGAAGTCCGCCTGCTTCGCGACAGCATTGTGGTGTTCACCGGCAAGATCTCCTCGCTCAAGCGCTTCAAGGACGATGCCAGCGAGGTCCGCACCGGCATGGAGTGCGGCATCGGCATCCACAATTACAACGATGTCAAGAAAGGCGACGTCATTGAGGCTTATCTTACCGAGAAGATCGCCACCCAACTGAATTAGTTCCTGGAGCGCCGGTGAACCGGCGCTCCCATCTTCCGTCTGCCGGTAATCCCGATTTCCTTTCTGTTCTTCGGGGTTCGTTTCCGTCCGCGCCCAGGCGATTTGCCCGTTTTGAAGGCGAATCGTTCTCATTCGCGGCGGCTTATCTGTGCAATTTGTGGTCAAACGTGAACCTTCGGCCGAGGGGGAAATCCGCACGGCCATGGTGTTTCCGCCGGCATCGGCGTCGGTCGCCGGCGGGGTTTCAAACCCGATTACGCGCGTGGCCGTTGCCGAGGGCAGGCCGGCAGTGTTTTCGCAAATTACGTTGGAGAACTGGAGAATGAAGAAGTTAGGTCTGGTGGTGCTGTCGCTCGTCTTTTCTATGTGCGCGTATGCGCAGCAGAATTATGTCGGCCGCTATGATTCTTTCGTCGGTTTTACCTACCTTGATACCCCGAGGATGAACCTGATGGAGCGTGGCTTCATCACCCAGGAAGGCATCAACCTCAACCGTTGGCTGGCCTTTGGCTTTGACTTCAGCGCCATGAAGGGGCACAGCTTTCTGACGATTGGCCAACTGGTCCCCGCCGATCGCGCCGCGGCCCATCACTACGGATTTCCCGATTCTTTTGGCGTTCCCTACAACTCCACGACGTTCACCTACACGGCGGGACCGCAGATCAACATCCGCAAATTCCGCAAGTTCACGCTTTTCGTTCACCCCAGCCTGGGAGCCATCCATGAGACGGTGACCGGCGATCCCAAGACGCCGCTGCAAACCGAGTTGTTGGCGGCGCTGGTGCCCGGCGGTTCCCGTTCTGACACCACCTACTTCTACGGCGCTGGCGGAGGCTTGCAATACGGGCTGACCCAGCACTTCGGCCTGCGCTTCACCGCCGATTTTGTGCACGTTTATCTGTTCAGCGACTTTCTCGCCGACAGCCGCAACACGTTCCGTTTCGGCGTCGGCCCCACGTTCAATTTCGGGAAAAACGTGAAGTAGCAGCCACCGGCAGCCCGGGGCCTTGCCAATCCGGCGAGGCCTTTTCCCATCCAGCCTTTCTTCGTGCCCACTCCAGATTGCGGCAATGCAAATCAGATTTACCGGGCCTATCACTTTTTTTTATGCACGCGCTTATTTCGGTGTAATATTCCATCTCTTCATTTCTTTTGTTTGCTCCGATTGTTCATTTATGGGAATTGCGTAGTCATAGGGGTGCTCAAAGTTTCAAATCTGCGTTTTTAGGAACCTCAACGCGGACAGGCATTGCCCTAACACGAGGAACGCCTGTTCAGGTTGGAGCATCAAGACCAAAGCGGAAACACTTGCCTCACCGCTTGGTTGCAGAAGGCTGCTCTTCGGGTGCTTGAGTTGTCCAACCCTTGATTGAACAGAGTTCCTGCCAGGACGGCTGCAAACCCCATCCCGGTAGGAAGCTTGGAGCTAGAGAAGAATGAAGAATGTGTTTTTTGTGCTGCTGTTACTCTCCCTCTCTGCCTGTGCTTTTGCGCAGCAGGACTACGTCGGCCGCTACGATGTATTTACCGGGTTCAGCTATCTGAATTCCCCCAAGCTGGATCTGCAACAACGGGGATTCAATACCCAGGTTGGGGTTAACGCCCGGCGCTGGTTGGCCTTGGGATTCGACTACAGCATCCAGGAAGGCCACGCCTCACTGGTTCCCAGCGACCTGAAGACACCGTATGCGACGGCGCTCAACGATCTGGTTCTTGAAGGAAAGGCTGGGTTGATACCGGGTTTTCCAGCCCTTCCGGCGAACTACGTCCTCTGGGCGCCATTCAGCGCAACCACCCAGACGTTTACCGCCGGGCCACAGTTGTCATACCGGCATTTCCAGAAGTTTACCTTGTTCATCCACCCCTCGATCGGCGCCATGCACGAGGCGATTGACTTGCACCCGCACGATGCGTTCACACAGCTGGTCGTCCTGCCAGCCCTGATCCAGTCCGGGGTCCTGCACAGCCTCCTGCCATCTGACACGACTTACTTCTACGGCTTCGGCGGCGGCGCTGACTTCAACGCCACCAAGCACGTCCACCTGCGCGCTGACGTTGAATTTGTACATGTGTACTTGTTCAGCGGCATCCTGGCGAATTCACGCAACAGCGTGCGTCTCTCGGTCGGCCCCACCTTCAACTTTGGCAAGAACGTCACCAGGTAGTCCCCCGGTTCCGTTGCGCACCGAAGGCTTCGCCAGCTCCGGCGGGGCCTTTTGGTTTCTGCCCTGGGTCTTGCCTTTCTCCGGTGTTTCTTCCTAAACTCAGATTCGCCGATGCCCATCGCGCACCTCATCCTCGAACTCCGCATTGAAGGCGCGCAATCGCTCAAGGACCGCCGCCGGGTTCTGCGCAGCCTCAAGGACCGTTTGCGCTCGGGCTTCAACGTCTCGGTGGCCGAACTCAGCCCCTCCGAACTCTGGCAGACGGCGACCCTGGGCGTGGTCGCCATCTCCTCCTCGCGCCACTACCTTGACGGGCTGATGAAGCAGGTCGAATCCGCAGCCACCCGCATTGCCAACAACCACGGCGCGGAGGTCACCGACGCTTTCGTTGACTTCCTCGATTAGCGCCCCAGCGCTCGCCCGGTCCCGGCTGCGCCCTGCCTGCCGCGCCGGGAGGAATCGTTTTCCCATGCCGGAAAGCGGCGTGATGGGCGTACAATTGTGCCGATTTCGAGGTCCTGAGGAAAATTCCGGCTAGCATTTTTAGGCGGTACCCGTTCACCTCACGAAACAGAGAAAGAAGGGGGTAACCCGAATGGCGCAAAATCCATACGGCGCACCAATCAGTTTGGAAGAAGCAAAGAAACCAGCCGCCGCCGCACTGGCCGAGGCGGTCAAGAATAATTGGACCATGGCGGTCGCAGTTGTCGACCCCAGCGGCAATCTTGTGTATTACGAAAAGATGGACAACACCCAGCTTGGAAGCGCCGAACTGGCCATTGCCAAGGCACGCTCCGCGACCCTGTGGAAGCGCAGCACCAAGGCCATGCAGGACTCGCTTGCCGATGGCGGCTCCGCGGTCAAAGTTTTCCGGTTGCAAGGTGCGGTACCGGTCGCCGGTGGCTATCCGCTGATTGCAGATGGCAAAATCATCGGCGCCATTGGCGTTTCGGGAGATAGCGCGGCAAACGACAACCAATGCGGCCTGGTCGGCGCTGCGGTTGTAAAGTAGTTCAGTTCGCGGTCATGGCGTTTTCCCAAGAGGCGGTGTGCCGGATTCCCATGGGTCTCCTGAACCCAGGGGCGCGCGCCGCCTCCGCCAGTGCAGCACCCCTTGCCTCGTCTCCGGCGCACTCTTTTGTTGACTCGCGGCGGCGAACACGGTACGCTCCTGCCCAATGGTCTTGGCTTCCATCCAGAAGCACGCCTCCCAGCCGTTTCCGCATTCTCGTGTCTTGGTCCGCCAGACAAAAACTTACGCACCGTTTCCGCGCTGTTCATCGGCGCCTGGGGCGCCAGAGGTGAATCTAAATTCTCGATGAAGAAAAACGTCGAACTACGGCCCAATCTCGAAACTCTGTTCGGAACCCGCGACGAAAACCTTCACCTGCTTGAGGATGGACTCAATGTCGTCGTCGAGCTCAAGCCCAACTCCGTTGAGATCGACGGCTCGGCTGACGATGTCGCCCGGGTCGAACAGGTCTTCAATGATTTCGACTATCTGCGCGCCCACGGCCAGCAGGTCTTCAACGGCGAACTGACCTCGATGCTGCGCGTCCTGGTCTCGGACCCGGCGGTTACCCTGCGCCAGTTGGCCGAGACTGGCAGGCAGCGCTCGGTGGGCAACAAGCGCCAGGTGCAGCCCAAGAGCGTCAACCAGCGCCAGTACCTGGAAGCCATCGAACAGAGCGACATGGTTTTCGGCATCGGACCGGCCGGAACCGGCAAGACCTACCTTGCCGTCGCCATGGCCATCTCCGCGCTGGTCTCCAAGAAGGTCGCCCGCATCGTCCTCGCCCGCCCGGCGGTGGAAGCCGGCGAGCGCCTGGGTTTTTTGCCCGGCACATTGCAGGAAAAGGTCGATCCCTACCTGCGTCCGCTTTACGATGCCCTCTACGACCTGCTGGAACCGGAGAAGGTGGACCGCTATCTGGAGAAGAATGTGATTGAAATCGCCCCCATTGCCTTCATGCGCGGGCGCACCCTCAACGATTCCTTTGTCATTCTCGACGAAGCCCAGAACACCACCAGCGAGCAGATGAAGATGTTCCTCACCCGCCTGGGTTTCAACTCCAAGGCGGTCATCACCGGAGACATCACCCAGATCGATCTTCCCAACGCCAGCCGCAGCGGTCTCATCGAGGCCATGAACGTCTTGCAGGGAGTCGAGGGCATCCGCTTCCAGATGTTTACCGAGGTTGACGTGGTGCGCCACCACCTGGTGCAGCGCATTATCCGCGCCTATGAGGATTTCCGCTCGCGCGATGACCGCCAGCTCAACTTGCAGTTGGAGGGCGAAGCGGCGCGCCCGCCATCGGGTCTTGAGACCATCGCCGAAGCCGCCAAGGGGAACACACCCGTCCAGCAGTAGCGCTTTCGGTACAATAGAAGGGAGGGCCTGGGTGCTCTCCCTTCTTCTTTTTCCGTTGCGTCCCGGGCCTGCCCGGAATCGAGACCAGTGATTGTAGAGCGAAGAAAAACGAAAGACCTCAGCCGCCTCGCCCTGGCGCGTTTTGCCAACCAGGCTCAGCGTGCGGCCGGGCTCCGGGGCGAAGTCAACATCCTGCTTACCGGCAACTCCGAGATGCAGCGCCTCAACCTGCAATTCCGCCACAAAGACGAGACCACCGACGTGCTTTCCTTTCCCGCCGGGAGCCCGCAGCCGGAGCGCCGTAAAGGAGGCACCGCCGGCGGCGACATCGCCATCTCACTCCCGGTCGCCCGCCGCCAGGCCGCCGCGGCCGGACACGACCTGCTCACCGAGGTCAAGGTACTCATCCTCCACGGCATGCTGCACCTGGCTGGCTACGACCACGAAACCGATGGCGGCCGGATGCGCCGCCTCGAGCAAAAGCTCCGCGCCGGGTTCCGTCTCCATGCCGGCCTCATCGAGCGCAACGCAAGCGCCCGCGCCGGGAGGCCGTAATGGTCATCACCGTTGTCTTCCTGGTGCTCAGCGCGCTGCTCATCCTCAGCGCCTATGTCTCGCGTCTCTACACCGAGAGCGGCAAGTTTCTCTCCCGTGAATTTCAGGAGAACATCGAACTGTTCGAGCACCAGATCGAGCCGCGTCTCGGCTTCAAACGCGAGCGCGCGGCTCTCTCCTTCGCCTTGCTGGAGCAACTGCTCACGGCGTCCATCTGTCTCCTGCTCGCCTACTCGGTCTTTGCCCAGCCCGGCTGGGGCGCCGAAGAAGCCGTCCAGGCCGTGTTTTTTGTCATCATCGTCATTCTCATCTTTGACCGCTTTCTCCCCTACCTGCTTTTCTCGCGCACTCGCGGAGGCTGGCTCGTCCGCTTCGCCCTGCTGCTGCGCCTGCTCATCTGGAGCGTGATTCCGCTCACCCTGGTTCTTGGCTTTCTCCAGTCCGTCACCGCCCTCACCCGTCCCAGCAACCCCGATGACGAACCCGAGCATTCCTCCGAGGCCGTCGATGCCCTGATCGAAGCAGGCCAGGACGAGGGCATCCTCGAGGAGAGCGATCGCGAACTCATCCATTCCGTGGTTGAGTTCGGCGACAAGACGGTGCGTGAGGTGATGACGCCGCGTCCGGCCATTGTTGCCGTTCCCGGCGAAACCACGGTCGAGCAGCTTACCCACCTGCTCTCCCTGCATCCGTTCTCGCGCGTGCCCGTCTATCAGGGCGATCTCGACCACGTTGTCGGCATCGTCTCGGCGCGCGACCTGCTCCAGGTAGCCGATACCGACGCCGCCCGCCGCGCCGCCAGCAGCCTGATGAAGACCGAAGTTTATTTTGTCCCGGAAACCAAGCGCGCCAGCGAGCTGCTCAATGAAATGCAGCGCGAAAATCGCCGCATGGCCATCGTCATCGACGAATATGGCGGCGTGGCCGGCCTGGTCACGGTCGAAGACCTGATCGAGGAGATTGTTGGCGAGCTGCGCAATGAAGGCGAGTTGAGCAACGAGGCCATCCGCGGCAGCGATAACAGCTATGTCGTCCTCGGAACCCTGGAAGCCGACCGCCTCGAGGAACTGTTCGGCCTGCGCCTGCCCGAGGACCGGCACGCCACCACCGTCGGCGGCCTGGTCACGGAAATCGCCGGACGCATCCCGCTTCCCGGTGAAATTATCGAGGAGGGCGATCTCCGCTTTGAGATCCTGGAATCCACCGCCCGCCGCGTGGAAAAGATCAGGGTGTTCGCCCGGCGGCCGTCCCCTATTCCCAAGAACCCCTCCGGGGAATAGCATCGAAGCTGTGCATTCAGGATTCGTAACCATCCTCGGCCGTCCCAACGCGGGTAAATCCACGTTGCTCAATTCGCTCGTCGGCGAAAAACTCGCCATCGTCACCCACAAGGCGCAAACCACCCGCAGCCGCATCACCGGCATCGTCAACGTCAAGCGCAAGGCGAGGCACGCCGCCGGCCAGGTCGTCTTCGTGGACACGCCTGGCGTACACAAACCGGGGGACCAGCTCAACAAGCGCATGATGCAGGAGGTCTATGACTCGCTGGAAGGTTGCGACCTCATCCTGCTCATCGTCGATGTCACCCAGAAGTTCGGCAGCGGAGACGAGTTCACCCTCGACATCGTCAAGCGCGCCAAGGTCAAGACCTTCCTGCTGCTGAACAAGATCGATCTCTTCGAAAAAACCAAGCTGCTGCCCGCCATCGAAGCCTGGTCCGCGCGCTTCAACTTCGCGCAGATCATTCCCATCTCCGCCGCCAAGGAAACCGGCAAGGAAGAACTGCTGGCCGCGGTCGTCAACGCCTTGCCCGAAGGCCCCAGGTATTTTCCCGAGGACCAGATCACCGACCAGCCCGAGCGCTTCATCGTCGCCGAACTGATCCGTGAGCAGATACTCATTAACACCGCGCAGGAGGTCCCCTACGCCAGCGGCGTGCTGATCGAAAAGTTCGAGGAAGGCAAGAAACTCTCAAAAATCGCCGCCGTCATCTTCGTCGAGCGCGAGGGCCAGAAAGCCATCGTCATCGGCAAGCAGGGATCGATGCTCAAACACATCGGCACCCGCGCCCGCCAGCAGATCGAGCGCATCCTCGGCGTCAAGGTTTTCCTCGAGCTCTTTGTCAAGGTCCGCGAGGGTTGGCGCGACAACGTCCGCGATGTCGATGAGGCCATCGACTGGCGCAAACAGGTCCAGTCGCTCAACACCCGCCTGTCGGACAAGGATGAAAAACCCGAGACCCGGAAAACGCCGTGTAAGAAGCCGAAAGTCAGCAAGCCCGAAAGTCAGGAGTAGCTGGAGGGTGGCCGAATGTTTGACTCTACCCCGCTTAGTATCCAGCAGAAGGTCGGAGTTATTATTCTAGGATTCTTTGCTGGGGCGGCGACGGCAGTAGCCGCGAGCGTTGTGGGATGCCTGATTGGGATAGCCATTGCGCTTTGCGGGCGCAACGGGCTGTTTAGCCTTGGAGAGTATCAGGGCTGGCTTCCGTTAATTGGAATGTCCTATGGCTTCTATGCGGGCGTAATAATCGGATTGATTGTCTGTTGGAGATTCTGCACAAAGCGCCTTACTTGATAGGCCCTACTTCGCCTTCCAGCGCACTTCCATCCCGGCAATGAATCCCCGTCCCGGCATGGCCATTCCGGCAATCTCCTGGTACTGCGTGTTGGTCAGGTTGGTCAGTTTCAGGTACGGCTTCCAGTACTGGAATTGCCACCCGCTCCAGCGCGCGGGCTTCGGCTTTCTCCGTTTCTTCAACGGGCACGGCGATGCCAAGCTCTGGCGCGCCCTCGCGGTCGAGTATATGAAGCCCGCCGCCCGCGTGCGCCAGTTCCACGCCGAAGGCAAAAAGGTCCTTACCGGGACCGTCAACCGCCCCGCCGCCATCCGCCGCCTCACCGAAGCCGGAGTCGACGGCATGATCGGCGACGACCTCCTCCTGCTCGCCGAAACCCTCCGCCCCCGGATCTGAATCCGCCGCCACTCTCAATGCTGGTTGGCGGCCCCAATCTCCGCTCCTGTTCGGAAAAGGGCGGCCCACGCAACGCGTTTTCTTTGTGTGGGCTGTCGCCCGGGCGTACACTCAGGCCAATGTTGTATGGACCCGGGCGCTTGCAACGATTTGGCCGACTGCCCCATTCAAGCCAACAGCGGGCTTTGATGGCTCCCGCCAACAGGCGAAGGTTGCCTGTTAAAGTTGCCTGCCTCATAGCTTTGCCGGCGATTCCTCCCGGCCGTGCTTCCCTGCAATTTCATCTCGCAGTGATCAACATAGCTCAGCAACTCTAAGGCAGACTGCCGATACTGAAGGCCGACAACACTCTCCACGGTGGAGCAGCTGCCGGATATTTCCGGTGGCAGAGCTTTTATGGGCCGATACGTAAGAGTTCCCACAACCTACCCATCGCCATGCGGGCGACCCGGAGAAAACATTGGAGAGAAGATGAAATTGTTCAAGACAATTGCAACGTTTTCGGAGGTTAAGCGAGCATGACTCCACGTAGAACGAGAATTTTCGCGAGGGTTTTCCTATTCAGCGCAACGACCTTTGTGTTGCTGGGCCTGGTTGCGTGCAGCGACAGCGGCAGCCCAACGGGGATTGTTCATCAGGCGGGCTACTCATATGATCCAGCAAATTCTGGGAATTTTCCGGTTCCCGTGTGGTGGCAAAATGACGAACCGACAGTCTTGCCGACACTGAAAGGAAATTGTTCGTTTAATACGGGCGGCCGGGCAGAGGCAATTACTGCGTCGGGAAGTGATATCTACATCGCCGGATTTTCGACGGTTTGTAACGATGATGGTAATACTTGGGCCATGGTCCCGGCTGTTTGGCTAAACGGCACACGTACTGATCTTAAGCACGGAGCTCCACAAGCCGAGGCTACCTCAATAGCCGTTGCGAACGGGAACGTTTATGTCGGCGGCGGGGCTGGGGCGGGGTCGCCAATACCCGTGCTGTGGACCAATGGAGTAGAGGCAGATCTTCCGATGCCCAGTCATGCGGATTCCGGGCTTGTAACGAAGGTTGTGGCGTTGGGCAGCGACGTTTACGCGAGCGGATTCGTGCATGGCGAAACAACTCATGCTTTTACTCCGGGCTACTGGAAAAATGGCGTTTACACGGAAATTCCCCTCGGTAATAGTAGCTACGAGGTTACCAGTCCGGTTTCTATTGCAGTTTCCGGCACAGCAGTACTGACTGGCGTAAATATCTATACTGGCAATCCAAACCTGCAGAAGGCGGCGCTATGGCAGAGCGGGCCAATTCTACCGCTGACAGACCTCAACTTTGACACGGCGCCGTGGTCGGGAGTCGATGCGTTTCTTTATGACGGGACGACGAGCCTCGCCGCTGGGTTTATCACCAATGGCAATTTAGGCTTCCCAGCGCCGGTGTATTGGAAGGGCACCAGTCCAACTTCTCTTTCCGTCCTCGATAACAATATTAATGGCGGCAGCATTGGGGAAGCTTATGGCTTGGTGAGTGATGGCATCAACCTCTACATTTCCGGGTACACATCCCAACATGCCGATTCAAATACGGTCGTCGCGGTGCCTTGTTACTGGGTCAACGGCCAACGCCATGATCGCAAGGCGATCGCGTCATCGAGTAGTTACGACAGCGTCGCTGTTCCAACCAAGAGCCCGGTGGGTTGGACAGGCTTCCCAACCGAACTTGATTTCGGCAACAATCAGCGCATATCCGGATCGCTCTTGTTCACACAAACGGTCGCAAATTCCGGCGCCGCTAAGGGGATTGTGATTGTGCATTGAAGCTTGCAAAAGGATCTGATACATAGCTCGGGCCCAGCGGAAAATCATACCTCGGCGGGTGGCCCACATCCGCCCGCGGTTGGCAGATGTGGGGACCATCGCAATAATCGCGCCCAAGACCAATCCGTCGATCCCTACTTCGCCTTCCACCGCACTTCCATCCCGGCAATGAATCCCCGTCCCGGCATCGCCACCCCGGCAATCTCCTGGTAAGTGGTATTGGTCAGGTTGGTCAGTTGCAGGTATGGCTTCAGGTATTGGAACTGCCGTCCCACGGTCCACTCCACCAGCGCATACGCGTCAATCCCGTATCTCTGCACGGCGGCCACGCGGAAGCGCGAATCCACCCCGCCCGGAAGCCTGCTCCACCAGGTCGCCAGGCCCTCGTTCGAGGGAAAGTTAAACACGTACAGATATTGCAAGCCCGGCAGCGTCGCCCCGGCGCCGTGAATTCCCGTATAGCTCAGCTCGATGCGCTGCTGCCGCCCCAGTTGCCAGCGCAGGGAAAGCTCCGCGCCCGTAAAGTTCAGCCTCTGGATGTTCTGGGCCAGGTACACTGTCTCCGGGTTGGCCGCGGCCTCCGCGGCGCTGCGCGCGTAGTCGATCACATCCTGGTCGCGATGAGTAAATACACCGGCGTCCACGGTGATCCCGCGCCCCAGCCCGAGCTGCACTGCGCCCTCGTAGCTCCACGAAGACTCCGGCCTCAGGTTCGGATTGCCCCGGTGTACCGGATCGCTGTAGTACAACTCGGTGTAGTCCGGCAGGCGGAAGCCATGCGACGCCGAGGCCCGCAGCTTCACCCGCCCGCTCACCCAGTAGGCGCCGGAGACCGAGGGGCTGAACTCCTGCCGCCCCGCCGTGTACAACTCCTCGCGCACGCCCACGTTGAAGGAGAAACGCCTCAGCGCGCGCGCGTCGAAACTGGCATACACTCCGCCCTGGTCGCGGGTGTGGATTCCCAGGTTCGAGCTGTCAATGTGCTCGCGCAATCCGTCCATGCCGTAGTAGACGCGCATTGCCTCGCCAATTTTCTCGAACCGGCGCAGCGCCGCCTGGTAATCCTCGTCGATGTGATTGTTCTCGTAGGCCGAGGGATCGCTCTTGATGTAGATATACTCATCGGTGTGCCGCCGGTAGGCAAAGTCCGCGCCGGTCTGCGCGCCCATCGGCTGCGACCACGCCGCCAGCCAGCCCTTGTCGCGCTCCCAGCTCGGGAACCTCAGCGGCACTCCGTAGAATCCATCCGCCCCGTACGGCCGGTCGCTGGTTCCCAGCAGCACGTCGCTCGCTCCCATCGGGGTGCGGATCACGGTCTCGGAGGCGATGGCCAGGTTGCGGAAATCGCGATCCGCGAGGAAGCCTGTCGAAAGCTCGCGTACAAACGTCAGTTGTTCGCTGAACGGTTTGCGCGCGAGGGTCAGCGATCCGTTCTGCTGGTTCGTCCCCCAGTTGCCGATGCCCGCGCCCAGGCGTATTTCGCTCGTCTCCGGCACGTGGGTAATAAAGTTCACCGCCCCGCCCATGGCATCCGCGCCGTACAGCGTCGAGCCTGCGCCCTTCAGCACTTCCACCCGTTCCACGGATTCGAAAGGGAAGGGAATGTCCAGGTTGTTGTGCCCGGTCTGGGCGTCGTTCAAACGCAATCCATTTACAAGTATCAATGTTTCTTCAAAGGTCGAGCCGCGGACGGAAAGGTCCGCCGCGGTTCCCGGCGCCCGCTGCTGCACGTCGAGCGACGGGTCCTGCTCGAGGACATCCACCCAGTTGCGGTACTCGGACGGCGACTGTCCCACCTCCACGGCGCTGACGCTGCGGTCGGTTTCCTCCAGCGGCACCGCGCCATAGCTGCCGGTCACCACCAGTTGCTCTTCGCGGCGCGGCAATTTCGCCTGGGGTCCGGCCTGCGGCGCATTTTGAGCTGCATCTTGGGTTGCATTTTGTGCCGCCGCAGCCGGGGCGCCGGCATTGGGCGGCAACTGCGCCAGGGCCGCACAGCCCAGGACAAAGACGGCAAGAATACTTCTCATGGACACCTTTTAGGAACGGCTTTCCCGCCCAGCCGCGCAGGTTTTGCGCCTCACTTATTTTGATCCGTGAGGCCAACGCCAGGCAATCATGGTTTCATATTGTTTTTGATAGTTCGCATGCTCAATTATGTACAATCGAAGCATGCGCATCAATGCATTCCTCAATGAAAGCCCGATGTTTGCCATCAACCGCGCGGCCCGCCACTTTGATTCGGTGGCCGCGCGCGCCCTGGCCGCCGACGGCCTTGGTCTTCTGGAAGGTCTGGTGCTCGCGGCAATTTTTTTCGACGCGCCGGAATCCGCCAGGCCGTCGCAATTGGCGGAGACCTTCGGGACCACCCGGGGAAATGTGAGCCACTGCATCTCTTCCCTGGAAGCCAAGGGATTTTTGCAGAGAACGATCGATCCCGCCGATGCCCGGTCTTACTTTCTAGCCTTGAAGCCGCAGGGAAAGCGGTGCGCCCTGCGCGTCATCCGCGCCTTTGACAGGTTGCAGGCGGAGTTTGAAACCGCCATCGGAAAGACCGTGCTCGGCGATACCCTGAAGACCATCCGCAAACTCGAGGCGCTGGTTTCCTGAAAGCTCCCGCGCCTACTCCTTTACGGCGATCCCCAGCGCCTTCATCTTGCGGTAGAGATGGCTTCGTTCCAGCCCCAGCACTTCCGCCGTGCGGCTCACGTTGCCGTTGTTCTCGTCCAGTTTTTTCAGGATGTAGTCGCGCTCGTAAGCCGCCCTCGCCTGGTGCAGAGTACTAAAATCTCCCAGCGACCGCCGGGTGCCTTCGCGATACAGCACCGAGGGCAGGTGCTTGCGTTCCAGCCGTTGCACCGTGGGGTTCATGATCACAATCCGCTCGATCACGTTGCGCAACTCGCGCACGTTTCCCGGCCACAGGTAACGCCGCAGAACTTCCAGCGCCTCGTCGGTAATCTCCTTGGTGCGGCGGCTGTACTGGCTGCTGAACTCGCGCAGAAAATAGCGCGCCAGCACCGGAATATCCTCCTTGCGTTCGCGCAGCGGAGGCACCACGAAGGGAACCACGTTCAGCCGGTAGAACAAATCCTCGCGGAAGTTGCCGCGCCCAATTTCCTCTTCCAGATCCTTGTTGGTGGCGGCGATCACGCGCACATCCACCGTGACCGGCTCCTCCATTCCGACCGGGGCAAAGCGGCCTTCGTCCAGGGTGCGCAGAACCTTGGATTGCGTCTTCAAGCTCATGTCGCCCACTTCGTCCAGGAAGAGCGTGCCGCCGTCGGCCTTGCGCAGTTTTCCTTCCTTCTCGGTGTCGGCTCCCGGAAACGCGCCCCTGCAGTAGCCAAACAGTTCGCTCTCGATCAGGTCCTCGGGAATCGCCGCGCAGTTGATCTCCACGAACATCTCATCCTTGCGCAGGCTCTGGGCGTGGATGGCGCGCGCCACCAGTTCCTTGCCCGTGCCGCTCTCGCCGTAGATCAGCACTCGCCCGTTGGTCGGAGCCATCAGCCCGATCTGCTGCCGCAGCGCCTTCATCGGAATGCTGTCGCCCACAATCTCGGCGTGCGACACCTGCCGCTTCAGTTCCTGGTTTTCCGAGCGCAGGCGGCGCGCGTCGGCCGCGTTCTTCACCACGATCAGCGTCTTGTCCAGCGACAGCGGTTTTTCCAGGAAGTCGTAGGCTCCCAGCTTGGTTGCCCGCACCGCGGTTTCCACCGAGCCGTGTCCGGAGATCATCACCACCTCGGGGCGGTCGTCCATATCCTTCACCTCTTCGAGCACGGCCAGCCCGTCCATCTGCGGCAGCCAGACGTCCAGCAGCACCACGTCAAAGTGCTGGTCGCGCAGCAGGGTCAAACAGATCTCGCCGGTCTCGGCGAGAGTCACGTGATAGCCCTCGTCCTCAAGGATTCCACCCAGCGTCTCGCGAATGCTGGGTTCGTCATCCACCACCAGGATGTGGATCATCTACCGCCTTTCTTCCGGCTCGGGCTTTTCCGCGCGTCCAGCCAGGTTGCCATTGCTGCGCTCAGAGGCGCCGGCCACGGGCAGCTCCACCAGGAAGCGCGTGCCTACCGGATGATTCTCCTCCACCCGCACGGTGCCGCCGTGATCTTCCAGGATGCGCGCCACGATTGCCAGCCCCAGTCCCGTGCCTCGCGCCTTGGTTGAAAAGTATGGCAGAAACAGCTTCTCCTTGGTTTCCGCCGTCACGCCTTCGCCCGTGTCGCTGATCTCCAGTTCCACCGCGTCGCGCGACTCCAGCAGGGCGGTAGCAATGCGAATCTCGCGCACCACCGAGTCCTTCAGGCTCTCTGCGGCGTTGTCCACCAGGTTGGCCACCACGCGCTTGATGGCCTCGGGATCGGCCATGACGCGGGGCAGATCGTCGCCCAGATCCAGTTGCACGGTTACCCCCGCCAGCCGTCCCTCGAACAGCGCCATCGCGTTCATCACAATCTGGTTCAAGTCGGCGGCCTGCGGCTGCGACTGGGGAAAGCGCGCCAGGGCTGAGAACTCGTCCACCAGTCTGCGCACGGTCTCCACCGCGCCGCTAATCGTGGTGGCGCTGCCGGCGATGATTTTGCGGGACGCGCTCTCGCCACGCGCGCCGCGCTCCAGGTGCCGCAGGATGCGCTCCGCCGAAAGCGCAATCGGCGTCAGCGGATTCTTGATCTCGTGCGCAACCCGGCGCGCAACCTCGCGCCATGCGGCCTGCTTCTGTGCCTTGAGCACGTCGCTCAGGTCCTCGAAGACAATCACGTACCCCAGGCGCCGCGGCCGTTGTGAGCCCGACATCGATGCCACCGTTACGCCCACCTCCAGGGTGTTGCCTCCGCTGGCAATCTCCAACTGCGACGCCGTCGTTCCCATGCGGTCGGCCTTGCGGGTCAACCGCCGGATATCTTCGGCCACATCCGGCGCCTGTTCGGCGGGAAACAGGTCGGTCAGCCGCAATCCCGTTTGCAGCCCTGGCTGGGTCACTCCCTTGGGCTGGAACATGCGGATCAGGGCCGCGTTCACCCGCGTCACCTGTCCCGCGCCATCCAGTGACAGCACGCCCGAGGGAATGCTCTCCAGGATGGTCTCCAGGTGCAGGCGGCGTTCTTCCAAACGCATGTTGGCCTCTTGCAACTGGTCGCGACTGCTCTCCAGCTCGGCCGCCATGCTGTTGAACGAGTCCACCAGTTGCCCCAGTTCGTCGCCCGCGCTGACCTCCACGCGGTAGTCGAACCTGCCGGCGGAAATCGCCTGCGTGGCCTCGGCCAGAGCCGTCACCGGACGCGTCACTACCTTGCTCAAAGCCAGCGCCGACCACGTCGTGCCAAACAGCACCAGCAGGGTGATCAGCAGCAGCGCCTGCATGTAGGTTTGGCGGATCAGCTTGTTGTTGCGCCGCAGTTCCTGGTAGTGCTGCTCACTGGCCTCCAGATGGTTCAGCGCGTCGCCGTACTTCTCCGGCAGCGGCAGGGCCACGGCCACGTAGCCCAGGTCTTCCACCGCGGCGGTGCCCAGCATGTACTGGCGGTTGTTCAGGGTGAACTGGCCAGGTTTGCCCTGCATCGACCCCAGGCTCGGAACCTCCGTGCGCAGCACGCTCCACGGCAGCGGAGCGCCAAAGCTGGCCTCCACCTGTCCCTTGTAAAAGGCCAGCGCAAAGCCGCCCTGCAGCGTGATCTCATGCTCGCGGAACTCCTCCAGCAGCGAGCCGAACCGGCCCGTGTGGTAGGCCTGCAAGGCCTCCTGGTTGGCCGCAATCGAGCGTGCTTCGGCCAGCGCGTTCTGTCCCGCATAACTGGTCAGCAGGTCGGCCACTGCCGTGCTGCGACCGTGCACTTCTTCAATCGGCTGCGAGAACCACTTGTCGATCGAGCGGTTCATCAGCCCGTAGGCAAAAAGGAACAGGGCGATCACCGGCCCGAAGGACAGGACCAGCGCGCCCAGCACCATCTTGCTGCGGAAGTGCGACCCCGCGGTGCCCGCCTGCCGCTCCAGGTAGAGTTTCAGCAGGGTGCGCAGCAGGACGAAGATCAATGCCACCAGGGCCAGAAAGATCAGGGCAGACAGGGCCACGAATACAGAAGTCTGTACCAGCGACTCCGGCCGCAGAAACTTCAAGTTGAACGCCGCCTGTGAAAAGATCACGAACACCAGCAGCGCGACCCCTGCTCCCAGCAGAATCAGGCGGCGGCGCGTGCGAGTTGGAGCCGGGGTACTCAATGCAATGCCACACCGATTCTAGTGCAGAAAAGACACAAAAATCCGACTGCTTGCAAATTGCCGGGCGAATGTGGAAAGCGCCGCGGACCCGGTTTTCTATGGGAATTGCGGGCCGTCTCTTTCAGGTTATCCGGGCGGAATAGGTTTTCCTTCCAGCAGTGGGCGCAGGGGGCAGCTCTCGCAGCGGGGCTCGCCCTTCAGGCAGTAGTGCTTTCCGGTCTGCACCAGCAGCGCGTGGAACTCGTTGTAGCGCTGCGAAAGCTCGCTGCGCGCCATGGTGGAAGACGCCGAAGGCGCATGCGGAGCAGGCATTGGAGGTCCATCTTCAGCCCGCGCCAGTTCACGGGCGGCGTTCGGCTGGGACCGTTGGCCCGGCTCCTGGCTGGGCTGGCCGCCCGGTCTCCTGGCCAGTTCCGCTCCGGCCAGCGCCTGCTGCACCGCCAGCCGGAGCTCCTCGTAAGGCGCTCCAATCTTGGTGAGGCCGTGGCGTGCAAAGATGCGACGGGTGTAGCTGTCCACCACGAACACCTCGCGGTTTGCCGCATACAGCAGGATCGAGTCTGCCGTTTCCGGGCCAATCCCATCCAGCCCCAGCAACTCCTCGCGCAGCGCATCCGTCGGCTGGGCAAACATCTGTTCCAGTGAGCCTCCATGGCTGCGATCCAGATGCAAGACAAAGCCTTTCAACCGTGCCGCCTTCTGCCGGAAGTACCCGGCCGGGCGCAGCCGCCGCTCCAGTTCCCCGGGCGCCGTCTGGCGAATTCCAGCGATCGACAGCAGTCCCGCCTCGCGCAGATTCCCCATCGCCCGTTCCACGTTCGTCCAGGCCGTATTCTGGGTAAGATAGGCGCCCACGACCACCTCGAACGGCGAACCGGCCGGCCACCAGTGCTGCGGCCCCATGGCGCCTTCCAACTCCCGGAAAAGCCGCCCGATCTTCCTCGCCTCCAAGCTCGATTTCCGCATCCCGGCAGTGTACCGGATCGGGCGTGTCCAACGCCGTATCCTTCTAGTACCCTCGTGATTACCTTGGTGCTTCCCATGCGATTGACAAATAATGTCAAACTGCTAATCTGCAAATAATGCTTCGGTGCAACGGCGTGTGCCTGTCTTGTCTCGGCTGTCGGTTCCCGGAGTTCGTCGAATTTCGCGCTCCTGGTTGCGGCGAGCAAGAGCACGGAGTTGTGGGCGCCGCCGGGCTCTGCAGTGAATACGAATGAAATCGTCTTCGTGAGGAGAGATTTTGCCAACTCCACCCAAAGGTCCTCAAGCCGCGGCGTTTGATCCTGCGAACTATCTGATCGACCCGAAAATCGTCAAAACGGTTTCCGTTGAGGTGGCGCGCAAGTACAAGGCCCTCATTTTGGGCCGTACTGGGACGGCTCTCCAGGTCGCCATGGTCGATCCGACCAACTACCGCGCCCTGGATGACTTGAAGTTTATTACCGGATACGACATCGAGCCGCTCAGGGGCAGCGAATCTGCCATCCTGGAGGCCATCGAGTACGCCTACAACGCTCCCGAGGCGAATTCCAATCCCGGCTCCGAGGACTTGAACTCGGTGCTCGCCGCCTTCGGCGACGAAGGCGACGCCGACGATGGCGAAACCATCGACGAAGAGGAGGAGGCGTCACTGGCCGAGTTGGAATCGGCCGCCGAAGAAGCGCCCATCATCAAGCTGGTCAACACCATTCTGCGGGAAGCCGTGCAGGCCCGGGCCAGCGACGTCCATCTCGAACCCTACGAAAAGGAATACCGCGTCCGTTTCCGCGTCGATGGTGTCCTCGAAGAATTCATGAAGCCGCCCCTCAAGGCGCGCGATGCCATCATCTCCCGCATTAAGATTCTCGCCCGCCTCGACATCAGCGAAAAGCGTCTGCCCCAGGACGGGCGCATCATGGTCGCCCTGCGGATCAATGGGCGCCGGCGCATGCTGGACTGGCGCGTCAGCAGCCTGCCCACCTTGTGGGGCGAAAAGATCGTCATGCGCCTGCTCGACAAAGATCAGCTCCGTCTGGACATGACCCAGCTCGGCTTTGAGCCCGAGTCGCTGGCAAAATTCCAGAAGGCCATCCTTAAACCATACGGAATGGTCCTGGTCACTGGCCCCACCGGCTCCGGCAAAACCAATACGCTCTACTCGGCCATCTCCCTGCTCAACAAGCCGGACACCAACATCATGACCGCCGAAGACCCGGTCGAGTTCCAGTTGCACGGCGTCAACCAGGTGCAGATGAAGGAGCAGATCGGTCTCAATTTCGCCGCGGCCCTGCGTTCGTTCCTGCGCCAGGATCCCAACATCATCCTGGTCGGCGAAATCCGTGACTTTGAAACCGCCGAAATTGCCATCAAGGCCGCCCTCACCGGACACCTTGTACTCAGTACGCTGCACACCAACGGCGCCCCGGAAACCGTTTCCCGCCTCATGAACATGGGCATCGAGCCTTTCCTGGTCGCAACCTCCATCCACATGATCGTGGCCCAGCGGCTCATCCGCCGCATCTGCACCAGTTGCATCCACCCGGTCGATGTCCCCAACGCGGTGCTGCTCAAGGCTGGATTCACCCAGGCGGAAGCCCGCACCGTCAAGGTCATGAAGGGTCAGGGTTGCGAAAAGTGCAACAACACCGGATACAAGGGCCGTACCGCGTTATATGAAGTCATGGAGGTCGATGACAGCCTGCGCGAGTTGATCCTGATCGGCGCCTCATCCCTCGAACTGAAAAAGAAGGCCATTGAGAATGGCATGCTGACCTTGCGCCGCAGCGGGCTCTGCAAGATCACGCTGGGCCAGACGACCCTGGAAGAGGTCATTCGCGAGACCGTGCTTTAGCCCCGCCGGCAGCGGCTCCCCGGCGTATTTTTGACTGGAAATTCAAGGAGATGGAATGGCGGTAACACTCAGTGATCTGTTGAAGAAGCTGCTCGAACTCAGTGGCAGCGACCTTCACATCACCACCAATTCGCCGCCCCAGGTCCGGGTTTTTGGACACCTGCAACCGCTCGACATGCCTCCTCTGGGTCCGGCCGACACCAAGCAACTGGCCTATTCGGTCATGACCGATGCGCAGAAGCATCGCTTCGAGGAGGATTTCGAACTCGACTTTTCTTTCGGCCTCAAGGGTCTGGCCCGCTTCCGCGCCAACATCTTCAACCAGCGCGGCGCGGTTGCCGCCGTGTTCCGCATCATTCCCTTTGAGATCAAAAGCTTCGCCCAGCTCAATCTGGCTCCCGTCGTGTCCAAGTTGTGCGACCGCCCGCGCGGCCTCATCCTGGTCACCGGTCCCACCGGTTCGGGCAAGTCCACCACCCTGGCCGCCATGTTGGATAAGGTCAACATTGAGCGCCACGAGCACATCATCACCATCGAGGATCCCATCGAGTTTGTGCATCCGCACAAGAACTGCCTGGTCAACCAGCGCGAAATTCACCAGGACACCAAGAGCTTTTCCGCCGCTCTGCGCGCCGCTCTGCGCGAGGACCCCGACGTTGTGCTCATCGGCGAAATGCGCGACCTGGAAACCATCGAGTCCGCCCTGCGCATCGCCGAAACCGGTCACCTCACCTTTGGAACCTTGCATACCAACTCCGCCGCCTCCACCATCAACCGCATCATTGACGTTTTCCCCTCGCATCAGCAGCCCCAGATCCGCGCCCAGTTGTCGCTGGTGCTGGAGGGCATTCTCTGCCAGTCCCTGCTGCCCAAGGCCGGCGGACAGGGCCGCGCCATGGCCATGGAGGTGCTGATTCCCAACCCGGCCATTCGCAACCTGATCCGCGAAGACAAGATCCACCAGATCTACTCCTCCATGCAGGCCGGCCAGGACAAGTATGGGATGCAGACCTTCAACCAGTCCTTGATGACCCTTTATTTACAGAAGACCATTACCCTCGAGGTGGCGTTGCTGCGTTCCTCCAACCCCGATGAACTACAGGAAATGATCAACCGCGCGTTGGCCAATACCAAGGCTTCCAGCCCTGCTGGCGCGCGCAAGTAATCTGGAAGTTAGACAAGCAGAGAGGTTACGATGCCGGTCTTTACGTGGCAGGGCAAGAATGCAGCAGGCGAAAAAGCTCAGGGCGAGCGCGCCGCCGAAAACAAGCAGGTACTCCGCGCAGCCTTGGCGCGGGAGCGCATCCAGGCAAACGTAATCAAGGAAAAGGGTGGGCGCAGCTTCAATCTCAAATTCGGCGGCGGCTCGGTCAAGGCCAAAGAGTCCGCCATTTTCTTCCGCCAGTTCTCGGTCATGATTGATGCCGGCCTTCCCCTCGTGCAGTGCCTGGAAATCCTCGGCAACAACCAGGAGAACGAGTACTTCAAGAAGTCCCTGCTCGGCGTCCGCACCTCCGTCGAGGGTGGCTCAACCCTCGCCAACGCCTTGCGCCTCTATCCCAAAATTTTCGACGATCTCACCACCAACATGATCGAAGCCGGCGAAACCGGCGGCATTCTCGACACCATCTTGCAACGCATTTCGCAGTACGTCGAAAAGGCCGTAAAGATGAGGGCCGCCATCAAGTCCGCTCTCGTCTATCCGGTTTCCGTCATCGTCATCGCGTTGCTCGTGGTCGGCGCCCTGCTCAAGTTTGTCGTTCCCATTTTCGCCAATCTGTTTGTTGGCCTTGGCGTGGCTCTGCCTGCCTCCACCCAGTTTGTAATCAATCTCTCTGCCTTCATCCAGAATTTCTGGTGGCTTATCTTCCTCTCCATTGGAGTCCTGGTCGTCGCCCTCAAGTACATCCGTAAAACGCCCCAGGGCCTGTACTACACCGATAAAGCACTGCTCGGTTTGCCGGTCTTCGGTCAGGTGCTGCGCAAAATCGCCGTCGCCCGCTTCACCCGCACCCTGGGAACCCTGATCTCCTCCGGCGTGCCCATTCTCGACGGCCTTTCGATCACCGCCCGAACTTCCGGCAATGCAGTCCTGGAGCGCGCCCTCATGCAGGTGCGCAAGTCCATCGAAGAAGGCCGGACCATCGTCGATCCGCTGCGCGAGAGCGGAGTTTTTCCCAACATGGTCATCCAGATGATCGGCGTCGGCGAGGCCACCGGCGCCATGGACAGCATGCTGCAGAAAATCGCCGACTTTTACGAGGATGAGGTCGATGCCGCCACCAAGGACCTGCTGGCCCTGATGGAGCCCATGCTCATCAGCTTCCTCGGCGTTGCCGTCGGCGGCATCGTCATCTCACTCTACATGCCACTGTTCTCCATGATCTCCAAGCTCGCGGGATAGAGAGAGGAACGGGCATGGCCGTCGGAACCTACGAGCGAATCTGGCTGGAGTGGCTGGTCAAGGTCCGCGTGATCATCATCACGATCCTGCTCGCCATCGAGCTGGCGATCACCACCCTGACCACCACCAACGTCAACCGGCGTCTGTTCGTGCTCGTCATGCTGGGCTGGTATGCCGTCGCCGCCGTGCATCTGCTGATGTTCACTTACCGCAAGGGGCACTTGCAGTTGCAGTCCAAGCTGCAGGTGGTGACGGACTTGATTTTCGCCACGGCCGTCATTTACGTCACCGGCGGAATCGATACCTCGTTCAACTTTCTCTACCCGCTCATTATTATTGTCGCCAGCGCCATGCTGTCGGAATCCTGGGCCTACCTCACCGCCGGCATGTCGTTTGTCCTGCTCGGTGGCACCCTGGAGCTTTCCTATTTCGACCTGATCCGCTCCTACTCCAACCGGCCCGACCTCAAGTCGTTGCAGGCCGTCATCCTCATCAATCTCGTCGCCTACCTGGCCGTCGCTTACCTGGCCAACAAGCTGGTCCACCGCATGCGCCTGGCCGACGTTGCGTTGAAGGACAAAAGCTACGAACTCGAGAACCTCCAGGTGCTGCATGAGATCATCGTGCACAGCATTTCCAGCGGCCTTGTCACCACCGATCTGGACGGCGCCATCAAGCTGGTCAATCCCGCCGCGCAAGGATTGCTGGGCCGCGCCCAGGAGGATTTCGCTGGGATCAATGTGCACCGGCTTTTCTTTGACCGGCTCCCGCTGGCCGGCGCAGCGCGCACCGAGGTGCGGGCGCGCACTCCCAGCGGCGCGGAAAAACTCTTCGGCGTTGGTTGCAGCGCGCTCCATGGCACCGGTGGCGCAACCATCGGGTACATTTACACCTTTACCGACCTCACGGAGATTCGCCGCCTGGAGCGCGAACTCCGTCTGCGCGACCGCCTGGCTGCCGTCGGACGCCTCGCCGCCGGTATCGCCCATGAGATCCGCAATCCACTTTCCTCCATCGCCGGATCGGTCAAAATGCTTTCCGGCATCGCCGCGCTTACCGACGATCAGCGCGCCCTGGTCGGCATCGTCACCCGCGAATCCGAGCGCCTCAATGCCATCATCAGCGACTTCCTCGCCTACTCGCGCGACCGCAAATCGCAAAACACCAGGGTCGATCTCTGCCAGCTTCTTTCCGACACCCTGACCTTGCTTGAAAACCGCCAGGCCAGCATCCGGATTGAGCGCTCCTTCTCGCACCCCGAGGCCATCGCGGAAGGCGATGGCGACAAGCTCAAGCAGGTTTTCTGGAATCTCTGCAGCAACGCCATCCGTGCCATGCCCAACGGCGGTACCCTGGCCGTCACCCTGGACCTGTTGGAAGCCCACTGGCGCATCCGCTTCCAGGACACCGGCGCCGGCATCTCGCCGCAACTCATCGAGAAAATATTCGAGCCCTTTCAGTCCGGCTTCGAGGGTGGCACCGGCCTCGGCCTGGCCATCGTCTACCGCATCATGCAGGCGCACGAGGCTCACATTACCGTCCGCTCCGAGCCGGGCAAGGGAACCGAATTCACCTTGCTCTTCCCCCAGGCCGCGCCCGATGCTCCCGCCGAGCTTGCGGACTCCCTGGCGGCCGAACTTTCCCCAACCCACGGTCCCGTCCGTGGCGATGAAAGCAGGTAATCATGGGTTATATCCTGGTCTGCGATGACGAGCGCTCCATCTGCCAGATGTTGCAGATCGCGTTCCAGAACCAGGGACACCGCGTGGAAACGGTGACCTCCGGCGAGCAGGCATGCCACAAGATTGACTCCACCCTCTACGACGTTGTCGTCACCGATGTGCGCATGCCCCAGGTCACCGGCATGGACGTACTCCAATATTCGCGCCGCGTCTCGCCAGACACCATGGTCATTGTCATCACCGCCGTCGATGACAGTGAGATTCCCATCGAGGCACTCAACGCCGGGGCTTTCTACTACATCCGCAAGGGTCCCAAGCTGCTCGAAGACGTCCTCAGCGCCGTCGCCCTGGCCCTGGATCGCACTCACCTCCGCCAGCAGAACGCCGCTCTCAAGCGCGACGCCGCCCAGCGCAACTCGCTCGACAACCTGATCGGCGAGAGCGAGCCCATGCGCCACCTCAAGGAAACCATCCGCACCATCGCCACCACCAACAGCACAGTTATCGTCAGCGGTGAGAGCGGCACCGGCAAGGAGCTTGTCGCCCGCGCCATCCACACCTGCTCGCCGCGCTCGGGCGAGCCCTTCGTCAGCGTCAACTGCGGAGCCTTCCCGGAGACGCTTTTGGAGAGCGAATTGTTCGGCTACGTAAAGGGATCTTTCACCGGAGCCACCAGCAACAAGCGCGGGCTGTTCGAACTCTCCAGCGGCGGCACCATCTTCCTCGACGAGATCGGTGAAACCACTCTCTCCATGCAGGTCAAGCTTCTCCGCGTCCTGCAGGAGCGCTGCATCCGGCCCGTCGGCGGCGGCCAGGAAACTCCGGTCGATACCCGCGTCATTGCCGCCACCAACAAGAATCTTTTGCAGCAGGTCCAGGAGGGCCAGTTCCGCGAAGACCTTTACTACCGCCTCAGCGTCATCCCCGTCGAGGTGCCGCCGTTGCGCGACCGTGGCGAGGACGTAATTCTCCTCGCCAACCACTTCCTCAAGAAGTTTGCCGTGCAGATGAGCAAGAGCGTCGTCCGCCTCTCGCCCGAGAGCCTGACGACCATGAAGGGTTACGACTGGCCCGGCAACGTCCGCGTCCTTGAGAACACCATCGAGCGCGCCGTCGCCATGTCCACCGGAGAGGAACTCCACGTCGAGCTTCCCAACGCCGGCCAGAGCGCCATGGCTGCCTCCGCCAGCGGTCCCGGAGCCCTCGGCGTCGTTCTGCCCAGCGACGGAATCGATCTGGAGCGCTATATTGCCGACATCGAGAAGAGCCTGCTGCAATCGGCCCTGCGCCGTTCCAACGGCATCCAGACCCGCGCCGCCGAGCTGCTCAAACTGAGCTATCGCAGCTTCCGCCACATGATGAAGAAGTACGACCTCTCATAATCCTGGCGGCCCGCGCGGCTTCAAGCTTCCCAGCCGCCAATCGCAGTTCCTCCCGCGCCGCCCTTTTGAACGCGGTTTATACTGATTCCATGTGGTACATCGTCCGTTTTGTCTGGAACGCGACTCGCGGCCATCGTCTCGCGCCCTGGCGCAGCCCCTACATCAAGTGGCGTCTGGAAACCTACACCGGCCTCAAGACGGAGAACATCGGACTCCCGCAAATCTGCGGCATCCTTTGGCACGAGTATCGCCAGATGTGGCGCTTCCTGTTATGGACCGCGAAAATGGACAACTACGCCCGGGTCAAGCCCCGCAATCCCTCCACCCAGGATTGGGGCTAGAACTCCACCAGCACCACCGCTCCGCGTCCAGTCTTGGCCATCTGCGCCGCCGACCCGCGGTTGCTGGTAATTTCCAGGAACCCCATGCTGTTCAGCAGGCAGAACAACGCTCCGGGTTTGCATTCCGAGTAGGAGTGGCAAATCCCGGAAACCGCTTCCTGCCCCACCGTGATCTTGACCTTCGCGTTGGCCGCAAAAACCGCGGGCGCGTTGGCCGGGGTCAGGTTCGTGATCAGGTTGCCGAACCGGTCCACCTTCAGCACCGCGCCGGTCAGGGTATGTTTGGAAAGCATCTTCGGCTTGGGCAGGGAGAAACGTACGTAGTCGGTAATCTCTTCGCCGAACTTTTCCACCTCCACGCCCCGGCTCAGCCATCCCGCGCAGGGCGCAAAGATGTCGCGCCCGTGGAAGGTCTTGCTCACCGGTTGCAGGAAGTAATGTTCGGAGGTGATCTGCCGCACTGAGATCCGCTCCTCCTGGTCCATCACCAGGGAAAGCACGCCGTTGTCCGGAGCAACAAAGATGTGCCTCGTGGTGGTCACCAGCAGCGCTTTCCGAGCCGAGCCGACTCCCGGATCGACCACCACCAGGTGAATCGAATCGGCCGGAAAGTAGTGGTACGCCTGGGCAATGGTCAGCGCCCCGTCCAGAACGTCGAACGGCGTCACCTCGTTGCACAGATCGATCACCTGGGCCGCCGGGTTCACGCCAAGAATCACGCCGCGCATCGTGCCCACAAAATGATCGGCGCTGCCAAAGTCCGTCGTAAGTGTGACAATGTTCGTCGCCGCCAAGTCAGCCTCCCCGGCTTCTCCGCTTTTGCGGGCCACCGTTCGCTGGCATGATTCTGTCACGAATGAACGGTCGCCGCCACGCTGGGTGCCCTGGCAGTACCCACGCCGAAGGTGTACGCCGCCTGCCGCCCCGGCAACCGCCGTCGCTCTTGTCCTTGCTCCGGCTCTTGCCCTTGTTTTTTGCTGTTGCTCTTAACCTTGAAACCTTGAAACTTTGAAACCTTGAAACTTTGAAACCTTGAAACCTTGAAACTTTGAAACCCCGAACCTTCGCACTCTCGCCCTTCTACTGCAGTATCACCTGTTGCCCCTCCGTCAGCCCGCTCACAATCTCCGTCTTCGCCCCGTTGGAGATTCCCGCCTGCACCGCAACCTTGCGCTTCCCATCTTTGCTCTTCGGCTCGGGAACCTCCACCGACGCCGACTTGTTCTGATCGTAGATCAGCGAGCTTTCCGGCACGTTCAGCACGTTCTTGTGTTCTTCCAGAATCATTTCCGCGTTCGCCGTCATCATCGCCTTCAGCTCGCCCCCGGGGTTATTGATCGAGACCCGCACCTCGAACGTCGTCACGTTATCCTTCTCCACTCCCATCGGCGAGATCCTGGTCACCTTTCCAAAGAACGTTTTGTCCTTGAACGACTCCACCCGAATCCGCGCCAGCTGCCCAAGGTACACTTTTCCAATATCGCTCTCGTCCACCTTGCCTTTCACATACACTTCGCGCGTATCGCCAAGGGTCATCACCAGGGTCGAGGCCGAGCCCATCACCAGGATCGAACTCACGGCGTCGCCAACCTCCACGTCGCGTGACAGCACAATGCCATCGATCGGAGCGACAATCGTGGTGTAGCTCAACTGTTCACGGAGCTGCAGCAGGGTCGCTTCGGCCCGTTTCACATCGGCCTTTGCCTGTGCCATCTTGGCCGTGTTGACCACCACCTGCGCCTGTGCCACCTGCTGGCGGTTGGTCGCCAGCACGTAATTCTTCTCCGCCTCGTCCAGGGTCGCGCGGGAGACGACTCCCTGCCGCGCCATGCCGTCCGCGCGCTGCCAGGCTCGCTTCATCATCGGCACGTCCACGCCCTCGGCGTCCACCTTGGAGCGCGCCAGATCCGCCACCGCCGATTGCCACGTTGCCTCTGCGGATTGCAGTTGCGCCTCTGACTGGCGCACCTGCGCCTCCATCTCCACCCGGTCCAACTCGGCCAGCACCTGTCCGGCCTGCACCCGGTCGCCCGCCTCAACGTTGAGCTTTTTCACAATGCCGCTGGCCTTGCTCTTGATCTCAACCTTCGTAATCGGCTCTACTTTACCGGTCGCCACCACGCTCTTCACCAGGTCGCCGCGCTCCACCTTGGCCAGCTTGGTCGCGTCGATCTTGGTCCCCCCACTGCGCGCCGCCATCAACCCGCCCGCCGCCAGCAAAAATATCACCAGCGCGATGGCTGCAATCCAAATTGCCTTGCGCCGCCGCTTTCCGTTTCCGTTCGCCACAATGCCTCCGCCCGCCTGCAGCTTGACTTACACACACTGGCTGCGTCCTCTCTCATGTACGAGAGTTCGCCGTTCGCGGTTCCCAAGCAGCTATGAAGTTTGAGTTTTTCGATCCTCCGTGCGCAACGGCCCGGTGCCCCACCTTCGCGCCGCGCCTTTTGCGGTGATACCGTGGAAAGCGGCGCACTTCCCCGTCCGCGCCCATGCCGTCGCTCTTACCCTTGAAACCTTGAAACCCCGAAACTTTGAAACCTGTCTTCCTGCCCCTGCTAAAATCCATTACCACTGCCTTTTTCAGGAGCCATCGACTTTTGTTCACCTTCGTCCTCATGCGGATCATCGTCGTGGTCCTGCTGGTAGCGGCCAATGCCTTCTTTGCCGCCGGCGAATACGCCCTGGTCAGCATTCGCGACACCCGCCTGCAGCAGCTCATCGACGAAGGACGCGCCGGCGCGCGTACCATCCGCAAACTGCACAACAAGCTCGACGAAGTTCTCAACGGAATTCAGATCGGCGTCACCATGGCCAGCCTGGCTCTCGGCTGGATTGGCGAAGCGTCCCTGGCCCGCATGCTGCAAGTTCCCCTGGCGCGGCTGCCCCACTCCGTGTTCTTCGCGCACGCCTTTGCCACCGTGCTTGCTTTTACCACCATCACTTACCTGCACGTCATTCTCGGCGAGGTGGTTCCCAAGTCCATCGCCTTGCAGAAAACCGAGCAGGTCGCTCTCGCCGTGGCCGCTCCGCTCGATGTCTTCATCACCATTTTCTCGCCCGTTACCCGAACCATGGCAGCCTCTTCGCGCTGGGTTCTGCGCTCCTTCGGATGGAACCACATTCGCGAATCCGGCGTACACACTCCCGAGGAGCTCAAGCTCAGCGTCACCGCCGCGCATCGTTACGGCCTCATCAGTGCCTTGCAGCAGGAGCTGCTCCACCATGCGCTCGACCTTGACACCATCACGGTGCGCGAAATCATGGTGCCCCGTCCCGACATTTTTTCCCTTCCCGGCGACATGCCGATGGAGGAAGCCATCGCCAAGGTTGTCGAAGAGCAGCACTCCCGCATCCCCATCTACGACGCCGCCCGCGGTCCCGAGGCCATCATCGGCGTGCTCTATTCCAAGGACCTCATGCGCTGGATGCAGTCCCGTCTCAAGCGTTCGCAATCCTCCTCCGAGGCGCTGCCCACGCGGCCAACCCTCGCCGTTCGCCACATCATGCACGATGTTCTCGTGGTTCCCGAGACCAAGCCACTGCCCGATCTGCTCGCTGAATTCAAGAACCGCCGCCGTCATCTCGCCGTGGTGGTCGATGAGTTCGGCTCCACCGCCGGCGTTGTCACGGTCGAAGATGTCCTTGAGCAACTCGTCGGCGAGATCGAAGATGAGTTCGATATCGTGCCCCACACCACCCACGGCAATCCTGCTTCGCTCGTGCTTGACGCCGCGCTCAACATCCGCGATCTCGAAACCCAGCACAACCTGCGCCTGCCGCGCGACGACGGTTTTGAAACCCTGGCCGGCTTCGTCGTCGCAAAATTGCAGCGCATCCCCAAGTCCGGCGACTCGTTCCTCTACCAGCAGCGCCGCTACACCGTGTTGGAGATGGAAGGCCGCCGTGTCGGAACCGTCAGAGTCGATCTCATTCCTGAGCCCCTCCACGCCAGCCCAAGCGGAAAGCCGGCGGCATGATCCGCTACTTCTGCACTCGTCTCGCCTACATGCTGCCCGTCGTCTGGCTGGTGGTCAGCGTGGTGTTTCTGCTCATCCACCTGGTTCCCGGAGATCCCATCCAGGCCATGCTCGGGGAAGGCGCTGCCGGAGCCGACGTCCAGGCCGTGCGCCACGCCTACGGCCTCGATCTTCCTCTGTCCACCCAGTACGTCCACTACTGGACGGGCGTTCTCCATGGCGATCTCGGCCGCTCGCTGCGTCTCAACAAGCCCGTCAAGGCGCTGGTCGCCCAGGCTTATCCGGCCACTCTCGCGCTCACTCTTTCGGCGCTATCGGTCGCCATCCTGCTCTCCATTCCCGCCGGTGTCCGCTCGGCCACGCGCCGCAATCACCTGGAGGACCGCGCCCTCAGCTTCGTCACCCTGCTTGGCCTCTCGTTCCCAAACTTCGCTCTCGGACCCATCCTCGTGCTTCTGTTCGCCATACGGCTGGACTGGCTGCCCGTCTCCGGCGCGGGAAGCTGGCGCAATCTTGTCCTGCCCGCCGTCACCATGGGAGCGTCGCTGGCCGCCATTCTCACCCGCATGGTGCGCACCAGCATGTTGGAAGAGCTCGGCCAGGATTACATCCGCACCGCCCGCGCCAAGGGACTCAGCGAGCGCGCCGTCGTCTATCGCCATGCCTTGCGCAACGCCCTCATCCCGGTCGTCACCGTCATCGGATTGCAGTTCGGCGCACTCCTGGCGGGAGCCATCGTCACCGAAACCATCTTCGCCTGGCCCGGCATTGGGCGCCTCACCATCAGCGCCATCAGCAATCGCGACTACGCGCTCGTGCAGGGATGCTTGCTTTGCATCGGCCTCACCTACGTCGCCGTCAACTTCTTCACCGACCTCGTCTACGCCGCGCTCAATCCGCGCATTCGCCAATGAAGCCGCGCCCGTAGGAGCCGCATGCAACCGGAAATCTCCAAACTCGCCAACGTTCTCCGCCGCAATCCGCTGGCGCTCATCGGCTCCGCGCTCATTGTTCTCTTCGTCCTCTGCGCCTTCTTCGGGCCGGTCGTCGCGCCGCGCGATCCCGCCTACATCGACCTCGCCGCGCGCCTTCAGCCGCCCTCCGCCGCGCACCTGTTTGGCACCGACGAGCTGGGCCGCGACATTTTCTCCCGCATCCTCTACGGCGCGCGCATCTCCATGATGGTTGGCACCTCGGTCGTCGCCGGCTCGCTCCTGCTTGGCGTCCTGGTCGGCTCGCTCGCCGGATACTACGGTGGCCGTCTTGACCGTTTCATCAACGTCATCGTGATGAACGCGTTTCTCTCGTTTCCCGGCATCCTGCTGGCCATCGCCTTTGTCGCTTTCCTCGGCCCCGGACTCTGGAACCTGATCCTCGCTCTCGTCATCGGAGGCTGGGTTGGCTACGCCCGCCTCATCCGCGCCCAGGTGCTCGCCGCCCGCGAGCGCGAATATGTCGAAGCCGCCCGTGCCCTGGGTGCCACCGACTGGCGCATCCTCACCCGCCACATCCTGCCCAACATCATGCAGCCGGTCATCGTGCAGGCCGCCATCGGCATGGCCGGGGCCATCCTGGCCGAAGGCACCATGAGCTTTCTCGGACTCGGCGTCCCACCGCCCGTCCCCAGCTGGGGAGCCATGCTCAACGATGGCCGTTCCCATCTGTTCGATTCCCCGCACGTCATCCTGTTTCCCGCCGCCGCCGTCATGCTCGCCGTCCTCGCCTTCAACTTCGTCGGCGACGCCATGCGCGACTACCTCGATCCCCGCTCCCGCATCGAAGCCGGCTTCTAGCCAGGGAAAACAACCTCTCCGCCGCCGCTCAACGTCCTTTTGCTTTGCCCTGCGCGAAGCCTACAATTTCCCTCCGGAGGCACTTATATGTCTAAGCTCGAAGGCAAAATCGCAATCATTACCGGAGGCGCCAGCGGCATCGGCGAATCTGCTGTGCGCAAGTTCGTCGCAGCCGGAGCCAGTGTAGTCATCGCCGACCTGCAGGAACAAAAGGGAAAGGCATTAGCCAGCTCTCTTGGCGCAAAAACCATCTTCCATAAAACCGACGTCACCAGCGAAGCCGACATGCACGAGCTCGTCCAGACCGCCGTCAAGCACTTCGGCCGTCTCGACATTTTTTACAACAACGCCGGCTTTGGCTGCGGCTCCAAGCCCATTGCCGAAACGCCCATCGAGGAGTTCGATCTCCAGGTTGGCGTCATCTTGCGCGGAACCTTCCTCGGCATGAAGCACGCTGCCGCCGTCATGGTGCCGCAGAAGTCAGGCGCTATCGTCAGCACCGCCAGCGTCGCCGGCATCGGCGGCGGCTATGCCAGCCATTGTTACGCGGCCGCCAAGGCCGGGGTCATCGGCATGACCCGCTCCGTTGCCCTGGAACTGGGCGAAAGCGGCATCCGCGTCAATTGCATCTGTCCGGGTGGCGTCCCAACGCCGATCTTCGTGCGCGGCATCCCGCTCACCGAATCCGAGGTGCAGCAGTCTATGGGCACCATCGCCGCCCACCTCATCCACAGTCCCCTGGGCCGCCCCGCAAACCCCGCCGAAATTGCCGATGTCGCTCTCTGGCTCGCCAGCGAAGACTCCAGCTATGTCACCGGCCAAGCCATTGTCGTCGATGGTGGAGTGACGAGCGGCCTCAAGTGGTCGGAAATGGTTGCCCGGCAGGGAAAAATGTACGGTACTCTCGCCGCCCAGTTCCCCGAGGCTTTCGCCAAGCTCGCAGCCAAGTAACCGGGCCGCCGGCGCCAACACAAACACCCCTCGTCGAGGGGTGTTTGCTTGCGGCTTGAAACCTTTTCTCTACTGATCCTGCCGCCGTTTCAACGTTGGCCGGTCGTCGGTGCCGTTCGTTGAGCCGTCCGTATTGGTGCCGTCGCCCTGGCTGCTCGAAGCTCTTCTCAGGCTCGGTCCCTTGTCCTTACCCTGGTCCACCTTGCGCCGATTTTCCAGGGCTGCCAGCCGCGCCTTCACGTCCTGGAACTCCGAGGTATCTTCCACGTACTGCGGCTTGGCCGGCAGGATCGTGGCAATCTCATGTTGGGTGTGCTCCATGCGCGCCGGAGTCGGCGGGTGCGTCTCAAAGGCCTTGGACACGAATCCCGGCTTCTTTTTTTCCAGCGCCTGGATCTTCTCGAAGAACTGCGGAAACGCCTGCGGATCGTATCCGCTGGCGTACAGATACTGCACCCCCAGGTAATCGGCCTGCGCCTCAAAGTTGCGCTGGAACTTCATAAACGTCAGCGGGACCCCAATTCCCGCGGCCTCATAGATGCCGTATCCCAGCCCGCCGCCCACAAAGATCAGCGGAATCGTGGCAATCTGCGCCAGGTTGCCGCGCGTCTGCTGGCGCGCCGCGTGGCAGGCCGCCACGTGTGCAATCTCGTGCGCCATCACCCCGGCCAGCTCCGCTTCGCTATCGGCTGCCAGAATCAATCCGCTCTGCACGTAGAAGTAGCCGCCGGGCAGGGCAAAGGCGTTCACCGTGTCGTCGTCCAGCACCTTCACCGTGAACGGAACCTTCGCATCCGAGTTGCGCACAATGTTCTGCGCAATCCGGTTGATGTATTCGCTGACCACCGGATCGTCAATCACCTTGGCGCTATGTTCCACCTGCATGGCGTAGGACTTGCCCAGCCGCACCTGGCTCTCCAGCGAATACCAGTTGCCCAGCCCTTTGGTACAGCCCACGTTGCGGTTTCCAATCGCATTGACGTCGTCGGTCTTGCCGTCGTGCGGAAAATCAAATTCGCCTTTGTCCGCTTTGTTGGCCGCGCCGGGCTTATCGGCCGCCGCTCCGCCGTTATCGGCGGGCGGGCCAGGGCTGTTCGCAGCTGGCCCAGGGTTGCTTGCCGCCGCGCCGCCGTTGTCGGCGGGCGCAGCCGTCTTGTCTGTCTTATCCTGCGCCAGCGCATAGCCTGGCAGCGCAAGCGCCAACGTGAGTAGCAGCACGAATCGCAGTTTCATAGTCGTTGCCTCCCCAGCCAGTGGCTCGCACCAACCATCTTAGAACTTTCCCGGCCCCGCGGATTGCAAATCGCAAGCCGCAATCTTTCCCGCTTGCTAATTTTTCCTGCCACCCAGCCGGGCCGGATGCCCGCATGGTAACCTCTGCCCGGCGCTTCTCCACATTCACCGCTGATTCCTCAACCCTTTCTGCGTTATACTGCCCCCAAGTTCGAGCTTTCCAGTTTCGAAACGATTTCGAGGGTATTCATGGCTTCCATGGCCGCAGGCCAGCTCGCTTTTGAAGGCGCCGCCAGCGATTTCCAATCGCTGGAGGAAAAAATTTACCGAACCATCGAACTGCTCAAGGCTGCCCGCGCGCAAAAGGCCGCTGCCGAGCTGGAACTTGTAACCATGCGCGAGGCCTTGGAGGCTCAGGCCGCCGAGACCGAAGCGCTGCGCCAGCAGCTTCAAGCTCTGCACCAGGAGCGCAACGAGGTGCGCGTCCGCGTCGAAAAGCTTCTCGGCGATGTAGACGCGATCCTCGAACCATAAGCTTCACGGGTGTAGGGTGCGGCTGTCCCACATCTGCGGCTTTTGGCAGATGTGGGAACGAGACTGCGGCTCATTTGCACTTCTCCGCTTTTGGCCGTGATTTGCTTTTGTTCTTGCTCCTGGTTCTGATTTGCTTTTGTTTTTGCTCTTGACGTTGTTCTTGGCGGTGTCCTCCTGAGCGCAGCGAAGGCGCAGCTCAAGTCTTTCGCCCTGTTTCAGAGGCACCTCGGCCAGCGATCGACGTTGGCCCATTACGGCATTGAAGCCCCTGTTTCAGCGACACCTGCACCCAGCGGTCGAGGTTAACCCGCGGCAACGAAAGCGAGAAAAAAGTGGCGGAAGATAACGACAGTGTCCGCGTCGAGATTTACGACGAAAGTTATCATCTGTGCGGTTCCGATCCGGCCTACATCCAGCGCCTCGCCGAACTTGTCGATGCCAAGATGCGCGCCGTGGCCCAGCACACCAGCACCGTGGATTCCCTCCACGTCGCCGTCCTGGCCGCCCTCAACATCGCCGACGAATACTACCAGCTCAAACGCAAGCACGCCGGCCTGGAGACCGAATATACCAGCCGCGCCTCGGACCTCGGCCGTGTTCTCGACCTGGCTCTCAGCGAAGCTCTCTCCGACGGCCGCCGCACCGGCTGAATCTTGCGCCGCCCGCGCAACTACCCAACCCCGGCCGGGTTTACCTGACCGAGACTTCCGGGCAACCGGAACGGCGCATTGTCTTAGCTCCCGCCGCGGCGCGGGAAGCAATGGAACTTCCGCCTGCGCTCAGGGCAACCCATGCACCGGCTTTCAGAGGAGAAGTATTATGTCGCAGCTTCGAATTTCACGGATCGTTCTCTTCTTGGCGCTTGCCGCTTCCCTGATGTTGATACTTCCGGCCTCGGCCGTGGCTCAGCGGGTTGGTTTCGGCGTCGGTTTTTACGGTCCCATCTATCCCTACGGCGGCTACTACTACGGCCCCTATGGATATCCCTACGGGTACCCCTACGGCTACTACTTCGGACGCCCGCTCGGTGAAGTGCGCGTCAAGAGTCCCGACCCCAATGCGCAGATCTACATCAACGGCGCACTGGCCGGACGGGCCCATGACCTCAAACGCTTCTACCTTGCGCCTGGCACCTACAACCTCGAACAGCGCATCGGGACGGACGTACAGAAGCAGCGCGTCTACGTCATCGCCAATCGCAGCCTGAAGATCGAATTCAGCCAGCCCGGCACGCCCGGTCCGCAGCCAGCGCCACCGCCGCCGCCTGCTGCCGCGCCCGTGCCACCGCCTGCTGCCGCGCCCGCGCCGCCGCCTGCGCCCGACTCAGCGCCAGCACCCGCTCCGCAGGGCCAAATGCAGTAAACCAATCGCCTCCCTCGGCTGCTTCGCTCCTCGAAAGCAGCCGAACCTGGGCCGCCCTGGTTGCAAACCCGTTTCTGCTCCAAAGCAAATCGGGCCCTCGCGGCCCGATTGTACTATTCAGTAATTATTCGACAAAATGCAGTTACCGTCCCGCCAATGGTATGCGACCTTGCCAAACCATTGCACAAATAGTAAATTCTCGTCTTTCAACCATTAACCTTTCAGGATATCGTTGCCTTCCCGGCCGCTACTCCTCGTCGGACCCCGGCGCCGCATCCCAGGCGTGGCCGAAGATGGAAAAGCCTCGTTTTTCGCCGTGTTTTGGCCGAAACGTGACTCGTGTCGGCTTCTTTTCCCAGCCCGGCGCGTCGCATTCCGAATCTGGCGTGTCGCCCTGGCTCGCGTCTCCAATCTCTTTTTTCAGTACCGGTTTCTTGCGTCCCAGTTGCATGACGATTGCGCTCAGTTTCTCACCATTGTCGCTTACCCCGCAGTATGCAACGTAATCCCGGAACCAGCTTGCGTCCGAGTAAAACGGATCGAACTCAGCCAGGGCAAGCTGCGAAACCCGCCCGGTGAGCCGGTCCACCATCAGCCATCCGCCCCGTTCCCATACCCAGCTTGGAGCCTTGCTCTCATCTTCAGGAAGATTGTTGTTCAGCCTGTAAGCGCGGCGCACCACGAACAAACGGTCGGTCACCTCGTGCATGGTTCCGGTGACAAACTCCTTCAGCTTCGCATCCACATACAGCGCGCGCACCTTGATTGGAGCGGTGTTGTCCTCATCCGGACCGAGGTAGAGTCTCACCGCCATGGGCTTTCCAAAGTTGATTACATGCACCTTCGGACCCTTGGCAACCGCCGGCGTAAGCAGCAGCAGGACAAACAGAAGCAATTGTAAATGTCTGGGTAACATGACTACTGGAGCCTAGCGCGGCTTTACTTTTTCCGCAATTGTCTTTTGTCTTCCCGCAACCATTGTGGTGATGCCGTGTTCCTCCGCGTAAATGGCCCAGCCGGTTGCTGGCCCTGTTTCCCGGTGCCTGGCAAGCAGGTTGTTTTGTCTGTGCCCCGGCTGACAACTGCATTACAATGGATTGTATTGATAGGTCCCATGTCATTGCTTTATTCCATCATTCTGCCAGCCTTTAACGAAGGCTCGCGCATTGCTCCCAGCTTGGAAAAGGCGCTGGCCTTTGTGCGCGAACAACACTGGAATGTCGAGATCATCGTGGTCAACGACGGCTCCCGTGATGACACGGCTGACATCGTCCGGAGCTTCATGCGCGATGCTCCGGAGCTGCGCCTGCTGGAAAATCCCGGCAATCGCGGCAAGGGTTACAGCGTGCGCAACGGAATGTTGAATGCGAGCGGCGATATCCTCTTATTCAGCGATGTCGATTTTTCCTCGCCCATTCAGGAATCCATCAAGCTGATCGCCGCCATCGAACAGGGCGCGGACGTTGCTTTCGGCTCGCGCTGGCTACTGGCGGAGTCGCAAACGCAACGCCAGTCATTGCTCCGCCAGTTCGTGGGACGAGCCTACAACCTGCTGCTGCGCCTGATTTTGGGCTTGCCCTATAAAGATACCCAGTGCGGTTTTAAGGCTTGTACCCGCCGCGCTGCCGAGGTCATGTTCACCCGCCAGCAGATTGAAGGCTGGGGTTTCGATCCCGAATTGCTCTTCATCGCCCGCAAGTTTGGCCTGAAGATGACCGAGGTCGCCGTGGAGTGGGCCAATGATGACCGCTCCAAGATCAATCCCATTGTTGACGGCGTCAAGATGCTCTACGAACTGTTTGCGATTCGCATCCACAGCATGACGGGGCGCTACGATCGTCCCACGTTCCAGTTTCTCGCCGCTACTCCGGGAACCGTGCTGATAGAAAGTAAGCCTTCCGTTTAGGAAAATCCGGGTGGCACTCGCCGGGCGCGGATCATTCATCACAGGCAAGATGCAGTGGCAGGCAGCGTGCGGCTGGCTGGCGCGATCCGTTCGCCTCGCTTGCTGGTCCCGGTGGCGGTTGCCGAGCCGGCCATTCCAACGGGACCAGGCGCACTTCGCCGATGCCGTTGACGGCGATGGTCATGGTTGCCGCGCATTTCTCACAAAGCCAAAAGTGTTCGCTGGGGCGGGCGTTGCCGCGCTGGGAGTCAACGATTTGCTGGCCGGAACGTGCGCTTCTTCGATCCGCTTCCGTGAAGTCAATCCTGAACAACCGTCCCTGCCGCAAGTATTGAAAGGTTGCGGAGCAGCACGGGTTGAGACATTTCGAGAGCATCGAAAACCTCGGTGCTGACACATTTGATTTGCGAACTTACTGCATCCGGTGAATTAGCAGGACGAATCGACCGGCGGTTCCCGGTGGCGATCCGTCCCCATGCGATTTTGATTGCACCTTAACGTTACAACGTTTCCGTGCAGATGCTCGGTCCCACGGACGCCTTGAAAGTTTTTCTAACCCACTTCCGGAAAGGATTGGGAGGGGTTCCATTTCAGGTATCCGAAGGGAAGCGGAGGAACCACCGAGGTCTCGCGAACCCCGCGAACGGTGCCACGCGAGCAAGGCGGGCACAATAAAACTTCTCGGAATGAGCAAAATTGAACATTCCTCACTATTTGCCGCACTTCATGAACCGGACCGCATAGCCGCCGTACTGGAAGCGGGAATATCCGCGCAAAATCCGGGATTCTCGTTTCCCCGATCCATGACGAGGTACGGCCGTTGTGTCCGACAGGACCTACGCTCCGCAAAGAGGAAGCACGATACGGAAGGTTGTACCTCTGTTTTCTGCGCTGATTGCTATAAGACTGCCGCTGTGCATCTCGGCGATGCACTTGGCAATTGCCAATCCAAGCCCGCTGCCTTCTACCTGGCTGCGCGATGGATCAGCCCGGTAGAAGCGGTCAAAGATAAAAGGCAGATCGCTTTGGGCAATCCCAATGCCGGTATCGCTGATCAGGACGGTTGCTTCGGTCGTGCTGGCGCGGAGAGTAACCTCAATGCGACCGGGCGAGGGAGTGTATTTGAGCGCATTGTCGAGCAGAATCCATAGCAGCCTTCGCAGGCTTGGGAAATCTCCCATGACACTCACGCTGCCGGGCAGGTCCAGCGAAAGTGACAGTGCAAGTTGCCGCTCATCTGCCAGCGGTTGCACCTTCTCAAAAATGTTCTCAATCACGTCTGCAAGATCGATTTTCTCCCACACCATGTCTCCGGCATTGGAATCGGCGCGTGCAAGCGTCAGCATGTCTCCCAACAGCAGGGCAGCCTTGGCGCCTTCGTCGACAATCTCCTGAAAAGCACGTCGGCTTTCGGCGTCGATACGGGGATTCCTCAACGCCACCTCTGCGACGGTCCTGGTAAATGAAAGCGGCGCGCGAAGTTCGTGCGAAGCGTCGGCGGTAAACTGCCGGATCCGGTCTACAGATGATTGCAATCGCCCCAGCATTGCATTGCAGGTTTCGGTAAGTCTCTGTAACTCATCGCCGGTAGCTTCCACGGGCAACCGCTCAGACAAGCTTCTGATGCTGATGGACTGCACCGCCGAGGTAATTCGGTCGACCGGCTTCAGTGCCTTGCGCCCGACCCAGTATCCGCCAGCGGAAGAGACCAGTATCAGGATTGGCGCCGTGGCCAGCAGTCCGGTGAGGAAGCGGTTCAAAACCAGCAGGTTTCCAGCCTCCGGCGCCGCTGCCATCAGATACAGCGACTGGCCACCAAGAGAGAACTGTCGCGCCAGCATCCAATAGCTCTGGCCGGCGGAGTTGACGCGCACAAAGCGTTCCGCAGCAGTGTTCTTCACCGCGGGCCAGGGAAATGCCCGTGCTGCCGAGGAGGGAGAAGGGAAGACTCGGCTGCCATCCGCGCGAACAATTTCGGCCAAGCCGTTTCCCGTTGCGCGTGCAAAATCCTGAAACTCCTGGCGCCGGTCCTCTTCTGTTCCATTCTGGCTATTGCGCAACAGTTCCTGCAAGCGGTCGGCGCGACGGGAGAGCGTCTGGTAGCGTTCCCCGGTAAGTGTGGACTGAAGGTTGAACCACATCGCCGCGCCAAACAGCAGCCAGCCAAGGAAGAAGATTCCTCCGAACCAGAGGGTCAATCGTAATGAGATCGACCAGCGGGGCATCAGTTAGACTCGCCTCGTAATGAATAGCCGACGCCGCGAACGGTGAACAACAACTCCAGCTCACCTTGGTGAGTGATTTTGGAGCGAAGCGCGCGGATAAACATATAGAGGCTGTCGAAGCTGACATCGCACTCCGCGCCCCAGCCTTCTTCGATCAGCACTCGATGGGGAACCACCGTGCCGGCACGGCGCATCAGGACTTCCAGCAAGGCACACTCGGTGCGCGTCAGGGTCTCCATGCGATCCCCGCGTTGCAGTTCGTATCTGCTTGGCCGCAGGGTCATGTCTTCGAGTTGCAACTCTTGTGAAGTTCGAATCGGAACACGTCGCATTGCCGCTCGCACCTTGGCCAACAGCACATCGAGCGCAAAGGGTTTGGTCAGGTAATCGTCGGCTCCCGCGTCCAGTCCATAGATGATGTCTTGCATCGAATCGCGCGCGGAAATAATGATGGCCTGTGTGCGCACGCGTTCTTCGCGCAACTTTCTGATTACAGTGAAGCCATCCATGCGCGGAAGCATCACGTCCAGCAGTATCACGTCGCAGTCGTTGCTTTTGCCAAGGCGCAACCCATCTTCGCCGTCGTGGGCAAACGCAACGGAATAACCCTCGCCTTCCAGTGCGCGGCCCAAGTGTTCGGCAAAGCTTCGTTTATCCTCGACAATGAGAACCCGCATTGCAACAATCTTAGCTGCACTTGATGAATACTTGATGAAATCAGCGCGGCGGCCGCCATGTCGGAAAAGACTCCTGGCTGACGTGGGAGATCTCGGCGGCACGCGCCTATGAAATCGATTCCGCCGGGAAACGGCAGCCTCGGACTTTACGCAACGCACACCCCAGGCCCGTATGGTTGGATTGTTTGGTTTTGATGAAACAGAGATATTCTTGCCTTTGTAAATTATTGATTTATTAGCATGTGCGTTTGGTGGGCCTGGTAGGATTCGAACCTACAACCAAAGGATTATGAGTCAACGGGGTAGGTCGGGTTAACTCATATCTAAGCTCATGTCAAATCAGTAACTTACGCTAGCCTAAGCCCGCACGGAAGCACTTTTTGTTCGGACTGAAAATGCTCGACTTAGAGCACAAAGGCGCGAAGCGTATGGCATACCTACGGCATACCTCTGATCCACAATTCTGCTCGAATTTCTGTCTGCGGCCAGCCTCGCTTGGGCTGGCCAGCAGCCTCCCTGCCCTGTGCGTAAAACTCAATCGCACCAGCACCCGAGGCGGCGCCAAGGAGGTGCTGGAATGCCGATGAAACTCGTCGTGGCAAACCAGCGCGGTGGAGTCGGCAAAACGGTCACGGCAATGGTCCTGGGCCACACGCTATCGCTCAAGGGAAAGAAAACCCTGCTGATCGATGCTGATTCGCAAGGATCCTTGAGCATGATCCTTCGCCTGCGGCCCAAGCACTACCTCGCAGACTTCATCATCCGGCGCTTCGATCTCGAACTCTGCGTCGAAGTCGTCTCGCCCACGCTACACGTCTTGTGCAGCAATCGTCAAACAGCCGATGCGGAGCGGCACATTGGGAACGAGCTTGCGCGCGAGCGGGTGCTGGAGGACCTGCTCGCGCGCTACGAATCAGCCTACGACGCAATTGTGATCGATGCAGGTCCCTCGATCGGGCAAATGCAGACATGCGCGATGGTTTATGCCCAACAGGTGCTGATTCCCTGCAACATGGACTTGGTTTCGGTCTCTGGCGCCGCAGCGTGCATGCAGTTTTGTGAGGTTTTGTCGCGTGCGGTACGTACTCCAATTCGCTCCGTCGCGATACTCCCGACGATGGTGGACCGGCGGATCGGCCTGACGCGCATCTCCAGGAGCTTGCTGGCCGAGTTGGAGGCGCGATATTCCGTTCCCCTCCTGAACGAGATACGAACCGACGCCTCGGTTGGAAAAGCAACTCAGGCGCGGCAGTTCCTTTCCGATTTTGAACCGCGCTGCAAAGCGATGCAGGACTACACCACTGCTTTTGAGCAGTTAATGGAGATATTGTCCCATGGCCCAAGCAAATCGGCATCAGCGGCCAATACATCAGCGTAGAGCCGGTGCATTCGATCCCAAGGCAGAGATTGATGCGCTGATCATTGAGCCGTCATTGGTGCCCGACCTGTCGTTCCTTGGGTCCGTGGAGCGGGCATCTTCGGCGGAGTCTCCGATCTCTGCGGAGGCCGGCACGGATGCAGCCGGCAATACTGCGCTCGCCACCGCTGCCTCTGACGTGGACACAGTGCTCCCGTCTGCGACGGACAGAGTGCTCAGGTTACCGACCGACAGCGCGATGGTTCCTGACTTGAACATACAGCTCAAGTCTGAAGCGAACACAGTGCTCAGGTCTGGGGCGGACACAGTGCCCAGGTCTGAAGCAAACACAGTGCCCAGGTCTGAAGCAAACACAGTGCTCAGGTCTGAAGAGAACACACTACCCAAGTCTGAAATGAGTACTGTGCCCATGTCTTTGCAGACTCCTGTCACGCGTGAGATGAATACAGTGCTCATGTCTGAGGCGGACACAGTGCCCAGGTTTGAAGAGAACACACTGCTCAGGTCTGAACTGAATACTGTGCCCATGTCTCCGCAGACCCCTGTCAAGCCTGAGATGAACACAGTGCTCAGGTCGCCACTGAACACTGTGGCCGAACCAGACGAGAACACAGTGCTCAGGTCTGGAATGGACACGGTTGCCACACCGAGGTTAAGCGCGGTTCATGCCGCCGAATCGACCGACGAACGATTCAGAGACCTGCATGTCTCGGCGCAGAGGCCAAGCAAGAATAGCCCGGCGCGGGTGGGAGTCTGGGTTACCGAAGCAGGCGAGATGGTCGTCGAGGGGCGGGTGCAGCGAATTGACAATGCCAAGGAAATGCTGACGGGGAACGAGGCGCTTGTCTATGAGCT
>Ga0326727_10000833_pt1 | contig 122004 bp, 104 predicted proteins | sample MB2enrmetagenome_FD_207643 | JGI IMG/M metagenome (GOLD analysis project Ga0326727, IMG submission 207643) | Lab enriched peat soil microbial communities from McLean, Ithaca, NY, United States - MB29MY | ecosystem: Environmental > Terrestrial > Soil > Wetlands > Peat | place: USA: New York...
CCGCTACGACCATCATTCCCAGACCGAAAGCATAAGCCAGTTGTTCCGGCAGCGGCGTCCGGCTGCTCAGGCCGGGAAACAAAAGCCGGAACAGCCACATTCCTGCCAGGGCCGTCAGCAGGGGAAGCAGAAAAGCCACGGCAGTGTCAGATCTGGAATTGAACCAGGCCGGATTGGTTGGAGACCTTCTGGCAAGATTTTTCAATACTCTTAAGGTCATTGTCAGGTCCCTTTCGGAAACATCAATCCTTACGTCAAATCCGTTAGTAAAAATTTCCTGATCGGATTCGGAAGTTCTGCCTTCAAAGCCATTGCGTGTGACGTGGGTCGGTTGATCCAAACTTACTTCAATCTCGCGGGGAAATAAATGATAGGTCAGGTAATAATAACACCTTGCTTTGTCGTAGTTAGTCGGGCCGATCATGTCCGCCATGAAGATGTGAACATCCTCTGGCAGGGTCAGATCCAAATGCGTCGCCGATCCTGAGAGCAAGTAATAGTCCGAGCTTCTTTCCACGATGTCAGTTACCCACGCCAGGTGTTCTCCTCGAAGAAGGGACTGCCACAAGGACGAATATTGCCAGTACGGATCTACATCCTTCGTGTTATAGTGCCTCACCTGCCAGGTTATCACCAGACTGGCAAAGGCTACCAGGGATGCGGCAATAAAGGTTGCCCAACGTCTATTCATTAGATTCAAAACGTACGTGGCTTAAAAGGCATCGGAATGGATGGAACATTATAAATGACAATCCCCTTTCGTCAAACGTGGCCGGTCTTGGTTCCGGCAGTCTTTGTGTCAACGCCGGGCTCTTCCCTGAAGCAGAGTGTCAGGGTGGTGGTAAACCAGGCCAGCAGCATGGGCAACAGGTACCGTGTGCCGTGAGCATCCACCGTGAAATTGATTGCCGAATTCAAACTGGTGATGCTGACAAGACTGGCAAAGACACCGCTCAGGGCGCCAACGGCAGCAATGAACGTGGCCAGACTCCAGACTGCAATCCAGCGTCGCGCAGGGAAAACAATCCAGACCGCCAGAGTCAGCAAAAGGCATAGCCACGCCAGACCAAGGGTCGAGGGATTATACAAGGACGAAAGGCCTTCCCAACGGCCATTCCAGTGCAGATGCCCCTTCGTACCGTTCCAACTGGCGAAACCGGGATTTACAAACAATCGTGCCAACTGAACCAGGAAAAGGCGCATCCAATCCGCCAGCGCCGGCAAAATGGTGCCGGGATGGCTCAAAACGTGGCCCGCCCAGTTCGATTCATAATTCACCGAGGATATTTGAAAGCGTAAATCGATGAAGGGCAGGGCGGCTAAAATACAAAAACCCGCCACCCGCCAGAATCGTGGTGACGGTTTCAACATGCGCCGCACCGCCGGAAATAACAGCAGCGAACCTCCAATCAAGCCCAGGAAAATGCTGCCTTCGAACTTTGTCATGGCCGCTCCAAACAACGATGCCAAACCCAGTCCGAGCCGGGCATGGTCTTTTTCCATCAGCCCAAGAGCGCATTGCACGGAACCCAGGGCGGTGAAAAAAACCATCGGCAAAGTTCCGCCTTCCATCTGGGCATATTTTTGGGTGGCCGGCAACAGGAGCAGACCCAGCAGACCGAACCAGGGAGCATAGAACCGGTTGCTGCCGCCCCGACACAACGAAGCCAGGGCGGCCAGGAGAAAGAACAGCATCCAGGTGGGCCAGAACTTGGTGACAAATTCATCCACATGACCAAGGGAATCAAAGGTGGCGGCATGCAACGCAGGCACGAGTGGCGGATAATCCAGATGCGAATTGGCGAAGTTCGGATTGGAAAACCAGTGGACCAGTTCGCTGCCGGCGTAAAGATGCAGCATCTTCGCCTTGAGCATCCAGGCCATGGCGGCGTCGAGGTCAACCAGTCCTTGCAGTCCGGCCAGGCGGAAGAGAATCAGAAAGATCGGTGTTCCGGCCAACAGCAGGGCGAGAAGCACGGGGTGATGAATCATTTCCCGACAACCGGCTGTCATTGCAGTCAGATAAATTTTGCGATTCTGCCAGATTTCTGCGAGGGCGCCGATGCCGGTCACGGCGTACACCAGGTAATAACCGTGCCAGCCACATAACTTGACGCCCAGCGTCAGTGCTGTCACGGCCATCATTCCCAAACCAAAAGCATAAGCCAGTTGCTCCGGTAGTGGCGCCTGTCCGCTCAGGCCGGGGAACAGAAAGCGAAACAACCACATTCCTGCCAACGCCGTGAACAGCGGAAGGATGAACGCAATTTCGGTGTCGAAGGCCGAATCGAACCAATTCGGATCGACCGGCTTCCGCAGGGTGAGTTCACGCAACGCTTGGTAATGCATCTTTTCGCCGGATTCAAAGTCCAGTCGCACATCGTAGCCGTGGGCGAGGATTTCCCGGTCGGAATAGGAGGTTTCACCGAGAAAGCCGTTCTGATTGAGGGTGGTCGGGCGATCGATGCTGACACCGATTTCCCGGGGGAAAAGGTAGTAGCACGCGGAATAATAATACGAAGTTTTGAAGTAATTGGTGGTGCCGGTCATGTCGGTCATGAAAATCCGCACATCTTCCGGCAGCGCCAGGTCAAGCGTCCACCACGTTCCAACCCCGGGCCAGTAAGCACCGGCCCGGGACACCAGTTCGTGAATCTTTGCCAGATTCTGCGCCTTGTGCCAGGAGAAGGCGATACAGGATTCGGGCACCGTGCCTTCTCCGGCATTGTCGCAATGCGTCACTTGCCAGGCCGTCACGAGACTGGCAAAGGTTAACAGCGACAGACTGACGAGAAGTAGCCAACAATTCTTCATCCAACTCGAACTTATGATAAACAATTAATTTTGCGAAAACCGGCCCAGTATGGGAAGTGTTCAATTTTCATTTTAACGGGAATGTTCCATCGATGTGAAGGTCGGATCGTGATCTTGGGTCAAAAGATGTTGAGAAGATTCCCATAGACTCCACAAGTTTTCATCGCATAGCTGAAACACGGCCGTGCCAATGACAGTCGCCTGTTGACGGCCGGGTTTAATGCGCCGCTAATCCCGAAGAAAGGAGGGTTGCCCGGATTTAGGTGCGGCTTTTGCCTGGGTCTCAGGCCGGTGGGTTTCCGGCGAGCCAATCGCATCAGCCCTGAGTTCGGGATCTACCATCGGCTGTCCATGAAAAAACATGGTCAACAAGGTGGTAAACCAGGCGAAGAGTACGGGCAAGAGATATCGTCCAGCGTTGGCTTCAATGGTATAACCCAGCACGGCATTCAGGCCGGTGATATTAATGAAACTGGCGAATACAACACTGAACGCAGCTAGGGCGCCAATCAACATCATCAGCGCCCAAATAATCATCGACCGCCGGTTCGGAACCGCGAGCCAGAATGCCGTCATAACCAATAACCCGAACCATGCCAGACCCAGGGTCGAGTGGTTATACAATGATGCCAGTCCGTCCCATCGCCCGATCCAATGAAGCTGTCCAGCATCGCCTGTCCAGTTGGCAAAATCGGAACTCACGAACAACCGGGCAAGCAGGATCATAAAAATCCGCGGGACGTTTAAAAGTGTGGTGCTGGGATAATGCACGGCATAACTCGCCCAACCTGACTCGTAATGTAGAACGGGGATTTGAACGCGCAAACAAATAAAGGGCAAAGCTGCCAGCAACCAAAACGCCGCAACCTGTCTTAACTGTGGTAACGATTGCACCGCAGGCCGGGCCGAAGGCACCAGGAGCAGCCAACTGCCCACCAGGGCCAGAAAAATGAAACCCTCAAATTTGGTCATCGCCGCGCCAAATAAGAGGGTCAATCCGAGCAGGAGCCGGCCGGCGTTTTTTTCCGCCAGCCAAAAGGCAAATTGCACAAAACCGAGGGTGGTGAAGACAATCATGGGCATTGTCCCCCCCTCCATCTGAACGTATTTCTGAATGGCCGGCAACAATAAGAGTCCCAGAAGAGCAAAATATGGAGCATAAAATGCGGAATTCCCGCGCCGATTCAATGAAGCCAGCCTGGCCAGTAAAAAAAGCAACATCCAAACCGGCCAGAATTTGGTGACAAATTCGTTAACATGTCCAATTGAGTCGAATGTGGCGGAATGTAGCGCCGGGACGAGGATTGGGTAATCAAGATGGGCATGGGCCAGGCGCGGGTTGGAAAACCATTGTACGATCTCGTTTCCGGTATAAAGATGGATTATTTTCGCCTTGAGCAGCCAGGCCATAACCCCGTCATATTCGATTACTCCCTGCAAACCAGCCAAACGGAAGAGAACCAGAAACACCATCAATCCGGCCAGGCAAAGGAAGCCTGCCATCGGGCGGGATGCCATGGCTTGGCAGCTGTTGAGCGCTTCGGCCCAGTAACCTTTGCGGTGGCGCCATATTTCAATCGTGGCACCGCCCATTACTATGCAGAGCATCAGATAATGTCCTTGCCAGCCAATTAGTTTAATCCCCAGCGTAAGCGCCGCCAGTGTCATTATTCCCAGTCCCAGGCTGCAGGCCAGTTGTTCCGGCACCGATATGAGACTGCGCAGCGAGGGGAATAGCCATCGGAAAATTTGCATGCCCGCCAATGCCGTCAGCAGAGGAAGCAAAAAGGCAATGTTTGAATCAAATCGGGAGCAAAACCAAGCTGGAGTGGCGGGTTCCTTGAGGGGCAACTCGCTGGAGGGCCTGAGAAGTCTGAGTTTCAATGTATCTGCCGGCGGAAAATCCACGACTGCATCGTACCCGTTGTTAAGGATTTCCTGATCCGATTCCGCCGTCCTGCCTGCGAGATAGTCCCTTACCATTCGGGTCGGCTGGTCGACGCTCACGCCGATCTCACGCGGGAAAAGGTAGTAAGTTACATAATAATAATACATCAGCCTGTTCACGTTGGTAGGACCGGTCATATCGCTCAGAAAGACCCGCGCATTTGGCGGCAGGACAAGGTCAACGTAGCGGCACAGTCCGGCGACCTGTACGACGATCTGGTCTCTTTTCACAATGTCGTGAATCTCCGCCAGTTGTTTCCCGCGAACGTAGTTTTGAAAAAAGGACGAACCGATGTCACTTGGAGTTTCGCCCCGGCGGCCACGCGCAATCCAGGCTCGCATGGCGGCAACATCGTTGTAATGGAGACATTGCCATGCGATGGCAAGGCCGGCGAACGCAATAAGCGACAGGCTGACGAGTGATGCCCAGAGATTGTTCGCCCGATTTGGACTCATGTTGAACGATTGAATTGGCAAAACCCGGCCAATGTAAGTGGCGCCGACTTTCAGTCAAGACGGACGTTCCCGCCCGACGCGTCCGCGGCTTGACCCTGGTGACAACCACCCTTAGTTTGAATTAATGGCGAACGCGCCCAAAAAGAAAAAACGCAAGACAATCATGCTCGGTGTCGGCCTCGACTCCGACGGCCATAAAAGGCTGACGACCGGTCCGAATTTCGCCCTGGTCAGCGGCACGGAAGAAACCCACGAGGCGATGACCGAGAAGGCCGTCAAAATCAACGAAAAGCTCAAAGCCCGCGGCAAACAACTCGAAACTGTCAGCCGCGAGGAATTCGATGACATCGCCCATGAAGTCGGTCTCAAACCGGTCAAGCCGTCGAAACCCCGTTTGAATTAACCGGTAGGAGCCGAGGTAACGAGGCTCAATTCAAAAAACCAGAGCCTAAAATCGTTCAAAGCCTCCTCACGTCGGCTCCTACAACAAAAACTTTTCCACCGCCGCCCGTGACTTTTCCGGCGTCTCGTGTAAAATCGCCCGCCAGCCGCGCCCCGCGCCCCCGGCCACGTTTTCCGGACGATCGTCCAGATAAACAATGTCCGCCCCGCGCCGTCCGGCCAGTTTTTCCAGCGCTTCGTAAATCCCGGCTTCGGGCTTCATCACGCCAACTTCATAGGAATAAATATGGCCGTCAAAATTCCGGAAGAACGGGAAGTTTCGCCGGATGTGTTCCACGGCAAGATCGTTCGTGTTTGAGAAGATGTAAGTGGGAATGCCGCGCTGTCGCAGTTCAGTGTGAAGTTCAATCATCGGCGGAATCGCCGTGAAAATGTCCGCGAAAAAATGGCCGAATTCCTCAAGCGTTCCCCGAAAACCGGTGGCTTTGCGGGCGCATTCATAAAATTCCTCCCGCGTCAGCCGGCCGCATTCGTAATCGATGATGGCGTTCGATTGGCTGAGAAAGACTTTAATACCGTCGGGCGATGTCGAGCTGTGCGCGGCAATACGGTTGACGGCAACCCGGTAATCGAAATCCACCAGGACTTTGCCCAGATCAAAAACAACAACGCCGTTCACAACATTTCTCTCCGTCCCTCCAGCGCGCGGCTCAAGGTAAGTTCGTCGGCGAATTCCAATCCGCTCCCGGCCGGCAGACCGTAGGCAATGCGGGTGATTTTCAGACCCGGCCGCGCCAGCCGTTTGGCCAGGTAATGGCTCGTCGCGTCACCCTCCACATCCGTGCCCAGTGCGATAATGATTTCCTTGACAGGTTCCTGTGCCAAACGTTTTTCCAGCGCGCCGATGCTCAGGTCGTCCGGTTCAACGCCGTCGAGCGGCGAAATTTTACCGCCGAGCACGTGAAATTTACCGCGATACGTGCCGGATTTTTCGATGCTTAAAATATCCACCGCGCGTTCCACCACGCATACCAGCGAGGCGTCCCGGCGCGCATCGGCGCAGATGGAGCAGGGGGATTGCTCGGTCAAAGCGCCGCACGTCGTGCAAAATTGAACCTTTTCCCGGGCATGGAGCATCGTGTCGGCCAGCAGTTTCACCGCCGCCGAATCGGTCTGGACCAGATGCAATGCGATGCGTTCGGCGGAACGCGGCCCGATGCCGGGCAGTTTGTTCAGCGCGGAAATCAGGGCGGCGATGGAATCCGGCAGCATAATCAAGGCAGAACGAAGAATGCAGAATGAAGAGACAAAACTGGCTCGCTTCGCGCCGGAACGGATTTCTGTTTTCTGCCTGTTTCCTTCTTCATTTCACATCAGCCCCGGTAGATTCAGCCCCGCCGTGACCTTGCCCATTTCCGCGTTGGAGATCTCCTTGGCCTGGCCGAGCGCCTGATTTGCGGCAGTCACAATCATGTCTTCGAGCAACTGCGCATCGGATGGATTGAGCGCCTGCGGATCAATCTTGATGGACGCAATGCTCCCGTCGCACTTGGCGGTGACTTTGACCGCGCCGCCGCCGCTGGTGGCCTCGACGGTGCGCGCCGCCAGTTGCGCCTGAACTTGTTCCATTTGTTGCTGCATGCGCGCAGCCTGTTTCATCAATTTTCCTATGCTGGACATAAATTGGAGTCTTGGTTTTGGATCCTGGGATATCAATTCAGGCGCGGACTTCCACAATCTGTCCCTTGAAAATTTCTAGGGCCTTTTGAATCAGCGGGTCGTTTTTAAAATCGTTTTTGTTGAACGTAACGGGAGCCGGTTTGGACCCGGTTTCGGACTTTGGAGGCGCCGCCGCCGCGGTTTCGGAGTGTTTTGGTTCGATCAGCGCAGGGGCTGCGGCTGCGGCAGGCCGCTGCTCACGGGCGGCAGAGGCTTCGGTTTTGACGAATTTAATCTGTGCGTTGGGATGGCCCAACTCCGCCAGTTTGGTTTGCAACAGCGTGTGGTTGCGTGCGTTGTCCACCAGCCCGAGATGATCCCCAAATTCAGGATCGAAACCAATCGTGAGCAGATTTTTGTCGAACGAAACCGGCTGGGCATCCACGAGATAACTGCGGGTAAACGGACTGACGCGGCCAACGGCATCCACCAGCTTCGTCCATAGTTCAGCCAGATCGGCGGAAACCGGCGGCGTCTCGGCTAAAGGCGCTGGAGCGCCGAGCACCGGCTCGGCACGGCGATGAACCGTTTTTACGGCTGGAACTTCCAGCCGGGCAGGAGCCCGGCTTTCCGATGAAACGGCGGGCGTAGGCACTGGCGATCCACCCGCACCGCCCGGCCCGCTGCGCAATTGGTTGAGCTGCTTCAAAACCAAGTCCAGACTGACGGCGTAGCGGGCTTCAATGGCCTTGAGCAGGGTAACCTCAAGCAGAATCTTCCGGGATGCGGTGTCGCGCAACCGGAGTTCGGCATCGGTCAGGACCTCGAGAATTCGGGTGAGCGATTCGACATTGGCCAGCCCCGACTGTTCTTTCAGCGCCGCGATTTCAGCTTCGGAGACTTCCAGCAGATTCAAGTCGCCGCGCGAAACCTGGAAAATGAGCAGGTTGCGGAAATGATTCAGCAAATCGGTGAGCAAGCGTCCGAGGTCCTTGCCGTTTTGCGCCAGTTCGTTCAGCCGGGTCAACGCAGTTTGAATTTCGCCGCCGAGAACGGCCCGGCTCAAGCCGAGAATCTGGCTCTGGGCGGCGAGGCCGAACATGGAGAGCACATCGGTTTCCTCGATTTTGTCGCCGCAAAAGCTGATGAGCTGGTCGAGCGTGGATTCGGCGTCGCGCATGGCGCCGTCCGCACCGCGCGCGATGGCGTGGAGCGCCGCCTCGTCAATCTTCACCTTTTCCAGTTTGGCGATGTGCGCGAGGTGTTTGGTGATGAGCGCGGCGGGGATCCGGCGCAGGTCAAAACGCTGGCAACGCGAGAGAATCGTCGGCAAAACCTTCTCCGGATCGGTCGTGGCGAACATGAATTTCACATGCGCCGGCGGTTCTTCGAGCGTCTTGAGCAGCGCGTTGAACGCCGCCGTCGAAAGCATGTGGACTTCGTCAATGATGTAGATTTTGTATGACGAATTGGCGGGCGCGTATTTGCAGGTCTCGCGCAGTTCGCGGACCTGTTCGACGCCGTTGTTGCTCGCGCCGTCAATTTCCAACACGTCAAGCGAGCGGCCTTCGGTTATTTCGATGCACCGGGGATCTTTTTCATCAAAATCGACTTTCGGGCCGCCGGCGCCATTCAGGCATTTGGCGAAGATGCGGGCGATGGTCGTCTTGCCCGTGCCCCGCGGGCCGCAAAACAGGTAGGCGTGCGCGATGCGCTTTTGCCCGATGGCGTTGGCGAGCGTCTGCGTGACATGTTCCTGGCCGACGACATCGGTAAACCGTTGCGGACGGTATTTTCTGGCGATTACTTGATAGGCCATTCGATTGTGGATTGCGGATTGTGGATTGCGGATTTGAGTTGCGTTTCTGCGCCGTTCAAAAATCAGCAATCGCCAATCGGCAATCAAAAATTATCAATGCCAGGGTGACCACGGCAGATACAGAGCAAACTACCGTTGCTGCCTTCCGGCCCTGGCGGGGTTCGTAAGTCCACATTCCATGGGCCCTGGCAGGGAAAATCTGCCGCAAGTTTCACGGATTGTCGAGACAAAGCGCGGCCGCAGCGAGCACGGCAATGTTCGGATTCCGGGTCCGGGCAAGGACCAGTTTTTTCAGACTGTTTTGGAAATGAAACGCCTTCAGTTTCTCGCGCATCCGCTTTTCAAAATACGGGTAGGCTTTGCTGACTGAACCGCCGAGCACGATGATTTCCGGGTCGTAGGCATAAAGCACCGCCATGATGACGTTCGCGAAGTCGTCACCGAAGGCGGCGAGCATTGCCTGCGCCTGGCGATCGCCCCCTTTGGTGTGTTGTTGGAGCGTGGCGCCGTCCAGACCGTACTCGCGCGGGAAGACCCGGCCGCTGCAATAATGCTCAAAATCCCTGTCCCGATAGGCAATGGCGCCAATTTCACCCGCGCCGCCGTTGCTGCCGGAATACAATCTGCCATTGATGATAACGCCCGCGCCCAGGCCGGTGCCGACGATCAAGCCGACCAGATTTTGATAGCCGCGGCCGGCGCCATAGTGCAATTCGCCGAGGGCAAAGCAATTGGCGTCGTTGTTGACGAAAACCGGGACGCCAAAACGCCGTTTCAGGATTTTTTGAAGCGGTACCGCACGCCAGGAGGGGATGTTATTGACCGAATAAACCACGCCCCGGTCCACCCGGCTGGGTACGCCGATGCCGATGCCCCGCACGCCCGGCGTCAAAACCGCCGCAATGGTTTCGCAGACCTCTTTCACGACCACTTCCTGTTTTGCGCGGGAAGAAATCTTCCGGGTGTGCAACGCGGCGATTTTGCCGTTTCGGACCAGACCGGCACGGACATTGGTTCCGCCAAGGTCCACGCCCACCAACCATGAATTCTTCGTCGCGCGCATAAATCATCATTGCTCCCGGTTTTCAATCCGCAAGTCAAGCTTTTGGGCGCGTATCGCCGTGGGGAAAAAACGGGTTCCGGCGAAATATTTGTTTCGCAATTTGGCGGGTTCGGGTTAAACTTTTCCCGGATTCACAGAAAGTGACTGCCGCATGGCGTGGATTGAACATTTGCAATCTGCAAAATGGTTTCAAGCGACCGGCGTAGTGCTCGGGGCTTATCTCCTGGGTTGTTTTACCATCGGCTATTATCTCGTTCGGGCGCGCACCGGCAAAGACGTCCGCGAAACCGGCAGCGGCAGCACCGGCGCGCGCAACGTGGGCCGGGCTTTGGGTAAAATCGGTTTTGGGCTGACGGTGTTTGGTGATTTAGGCAAAGGCGCGCTGGCCGTCTGGGGGGCGCGAACGTGGACCCATGATGAGCATCTGGTCGCCCTGGCCATGTTGGGCGTGGTGGCGGGACATATCTGGCCGGTGCAATTGCACTGGCGCGGCGGTAAAGGCGTGGCGGCTTCCTTCGGGGCGTTGCTCCTGCTTGACTATCGGGTCGCCTTGACGATGCTTGTTTTATTTTTGGGCGGCTTTGCCGTCACCCGGAAAACGCTTTTCCCGGCCATGTTTGCCTTTGGTTGCCTGCCGCTGGCCGGTTTGTGGTTCAGCGGCGATGGTCTGACGACGATGCTGACGGCCATTTTGTCGATACTGATTTTGTTTGCGCATCGGAGAAATATTGCCGAAGAAATTGCCGTGCTGTCGGCCCGGCATCGGGTTGTACCCAAACCGTAACCGCCAATTATTATGAATGCACAGGAACTGCTGGTATTCAAGGTTGCGACGGAAGACTGGGAATTCGAGCAGATTCACCGGCTCAATTACAAGACCTTCGTCGAGGAAATCCCCCAACATCAGGCATCGCCCGCGCAACGGCTCGTGGACAAGTTCCACGCCGAGAACACCTATTTGATCTGCCTCAGCAACCAGAAACTCGTCGGCATGCTCGCCGTGCGCGGCAACCGGCCGTTCTCGCTCGATCAAAAACTGCCCGACCTCGATTCCTATTTGCCGCCGGGCCGGAGCATCTGCGAAATCCGGTTGCTCGCCATTGAAAAAAAATTCCGCGGCGCGCGTGGCGGGCAGGTGTTGCAGGGCATTCTTGCCCTGCTGTGGCAGCACGGCGTGGAAAAGGGTTACGACCTTGCGATCATTTCCGGCACCACGCGGCAGTTCAAATTGTATCAACACCTCGGCTTTGTGCCCTTCGGCCCGTTCGTCGGCAGCGGCGACGCGCAATTTCAGCCGATGTACGTGACGCTGGAAACGTTCGAGGTCACGGCGCGGGAATTTTTGCGTTCGTCGCCCGCGCGATCATTTCATCCCAGCGCGGTGAATTTTCTGCCCGGCCCGGTCATGGTGCGGCGCGAGGTGCGGCGCGCCTTCGAACAGGCGCCGGAGTCACATCGCGGCGAGGATTTCAAAAACACTTTTCAGAACGTAAAGCAAATTCTCTGCGAAACCGCCCGTGCCGGGAAGGTGGAACTGCTCATGGGCTCGGGCACGCTGGCCAATGACGTGATTGCCGGACAATTATCGTTATTGGGCCGGCCGGGGCTGATTTTAACGAACGGTGAATTCGGCGGCCGGCTGATAGACCATGCGCGGCGATTCAATTTGAAATTTGAAGCGCTGGAATTTCCATGGGGCGAACCGCTGGACCTGCCCGCGGTGGCGGAAAAACTTTCCGCCCGGTCGGCGCCCGCCTGGGTCTGGTGCGTGCATTGCGAAACTTCCAGCGGCGTGCTCAACGATCTTGCCGGCCTTAAGGAATTGTGCGCCCGGGCCGGGGCAAAGTTGTGCCTCGATTGCATCAGCACCATCGGCACCATGCCGGTGGATTTGACCGGCGTTTATCTTGCCTCCGGCTCCAGCGGCAAGGGATTGCGGGCGTATCCGGGGCTGGCTCTGGTATTTTACCACCATGAAGCCGCACCCGCGCCCGACCGGCTGCCGCGCTATCTCGATTTGGGCTTTAGCACGCAGGAACAGGGAATACCGTTCACCTTCTCGTCCAACCTGCTGCACGCGTTGCATGCCGCCATCCGCCGAATAAATCTGGAAAAACGATTTGAAGAAATCGCCAGCCTGTCCACCGGACTGCGGCTGCACTTGGCGGAATTGGGCTTCGACTTGATTGGCAAGAACACCCAAACGTCGCCGGCGGTCATCACTATCGCCCTCCCGGCGGAATTGAACTCGGTCAAGGTCGGCGAGGCCATGCAGGAGACCGGCTATTTATTGAGCTACAACAGCGGGTATTTGCGCCGGAGAAACTGGATTCAGATTTGTCTGATGGGCGAATGCCCGCGTGAGAAAATTGTTCCTGTTGCCAACGCACTCCATCGCGTGTGCTTCCATCGCGCGGCCACGCCTGCCGTCACTGCTTGAGTCGGAAAAATAAATTTCCTGCCCCGGGACTGAACGTGACACTCAACGTTGTGCCGTTGGTGCTCACCGACAAGCCGGCAGGCGCCCAAGTCCCCGTGACCAAATTGGAGTTTTCCTCCAGGACATAATTTCCCGCCGAAACCGGCCAGGAAATGGTGATAGTCGAGGATAGCGGATTGGCGCTGATGGCGAGCTGCGGCGCGCCGGGCGTTTGCACGACGGCGATGAGGCTCCAGAATCCGCCGGTTAATGCATAACTTCCGCCGGTCATTGTGACGCCCGCGTCAGGTTGACCGATGGTGCCAGTGACTTGATACGCGCCGTTCGTGCTTGCGCTCGTGCTGGTGCCACCACCGCCTGCAATTTTCGACCAGGCAATCGAGTATTGTTGTGCCATGGCGGAAAGGCAGAAGCCCGTTGTCAAAATGAACAGGCCAAGCGCCAGGATGGTCAACCGCCATCCTCTATTCTCCATCTTCCATTTTCGCTTTTTCGTCATTTGCATTAAGCGCCGTTTTTCATCGGCCAACCTGCCGCCAGCATACCTTTGTAACCGCCAATAAGCGAATGAACGTTGCGATAGCCCATCTTTTGCGCCGCGTCGCACGTGAGCGCCGTTCGGTATCCGCCGCCGCAATACATGATGATTTCCGTCTTCGGGTCGGGAAACGTCTTTTCCAGATCGCGTTCCAGGATTCCCTTGCCCAGATGCACGGCTTCGACGGCGTGGCCGGCCTGCCATTCATTGTCTTCCCGCACGTCCAGCAGGACGATTTTGGGATCGGCTGCCAGCCGCGCCCGTGCTTCGACCACACTGATTTCACGGACGCGTTTTTTTGCGTCGTTGACCAGATTCAGGAAGCCGGGCGAATGGACCATGCTGCCAAGTTAAACTGCCTGGAACGCTGGTCAAACAAATTTCATTGGCAACGGCGGGTTCCATTGGCTTACTCGCCGCGTGCCGCAACCAAAATCCAACGCCGCCATTGCCGGAAGCCTGCTGTTTGTGGTTTTTCTGTGGGGCGGCAACAACGCCGGCACCAAGTGGCTGGTCGCCACGTGGCCGCCGGTTTGGACCGGCGGCACGCGTTTTCTTCTGGCCGGCCTGCTGCTGCTGGCGGTATTGCGTTTTACTCCGTGGCTCGGACAATACCGGCCATTGACATCCGGATTGCGCCGTCAATTGTGGCTGCGCGGCGGGTTGAGCCTGGCGGTTTACATCGTCATTTTCAACTGGGCTTTGCGCCTGACGGCGGCTTCGCACGTGGCACTGTACATCGGCGCATCCCCGGTGTGGAACCTTCTTTGGGAGGAACGACCGCAACGAACCTGGGCCAGCGCGCGGCGTTACGGCGCGGCGCTGCTCGCGCTGGGCGGCGTGGTCGTCCTGTTCTGGCCGGCTCTGAAGACGGGTAACAACAGTGTGCTTGGCGAATTATTCGGGCTGGCCGCGAGTATCCTGTGGGCAAATTTCAGCCACCAGATGCGCATTCTCAGCGCGGACATAAGCGGAGTGGAAGTCGCAGCGCACACGATGTGGATGTCGGGAATTTTGCTGCTTCCGGTCGGATTGGGCGAAATTGCCACGCGCGGTCTGGCGGTCAACGTCCATTTGTTGGGCGTTCAAGGGTTTTGCATCCTGTTCGGGAGCGTGATTCCTTACGCGCTTTGGAACAACGCGCTCCGGCATTGGCGCACCAGCCAGGTCGTCCTGTTCAATAATCTCATTCCGTTGAGCACGATGACCTGGTCGTGGTTCTTTTTGCATGAACCATTCACGCCCACGTTTTGGGCGGCAATGGTTTTGATTGTGGCCGGGGTGGTGTTGGGACAGGCCGGTTGGGCAAAAGTGCCGGAGACGCCGGAAAGTATTTGACCGTGTCGAGATGGATTGATTAACCACAAAATACACGAACTACATGAATGCCAAAATAATTTAAACCGGATCTCTGGTGGGGAAAGTTTCAGAGCCAATTTCTTTTCGTGTCATTTAGTGTGTTTCGTGGTTAAACATCAGTTATGGACATCAAAAATCTCTGCGAAGTGCCGTCCTTCATCACCAAGGACGGGTCGGAAATCCGTGAATTGCTGGCGCACCGCAATTCTGTCATCCGCAATCAAAGCCTGGCGGAAGCGCGTCTGCCAGTCGGCAAGAGCACCCAGGAGCATTATCACGTCCGGACGGAGGAAATTTATTACATCACCCACGGCACGGGGCGGATGCGCATCGACGGCGAAACGCGCGACGTGAGGGTCGGGGATGCTATCGCCATTCCACCCGGTCGCAAACACAAGCTGTGGAACACCGGCAACGAAACGCTGCGCTTGCTGTGCTGTTGCGCCCCGGCTTACGAACACAACGACACAATTATCACTGAATCGTGAATTGACCTCCGCGTTACCCCGCGCTTAACTGTTGCCATGAAAAATTTCATCCTCCTGACCTTGCTGCTGACGGCGCTGCTGTCGGACGGCTGCAGCGTTTTTCATCACCAGGCGACGGCCAAAGCAGCCGCAGCGACCGGGGGAGCCGCGCCGGCAATTGTCACGCCGGATAGTTCGCTCACGGCCCGGGTGGCCAGTTATAATGCTACCGGACGTTTTGTCGTGCTGAGCTTTCCCGTTGGCCAGATGCCTAAACTGGAACAGAACCTGTTCCTGTATCGGGAAGGCATGAAAGTCGGCGAAGTCAAAATCACCGGCCCGCAGAACGACAACAACATTGTTGCCGATCTCGTCACTGGCGAAGCCCAGGTGGGCGACGAGGTGCGCGACCAATAATTTTTTTACGGAGCGGCGAACGCTGCGTGTCCCCAAATCAAACGGGTTGTAAATTGCGGGGCTCGTGTAACCCGCCCCTCCGGTTTAATCTTCCTTCTTCGATGATTTTTCGGTGAAGGTTTTTACCGTCTTGGGGAGCGCGTTCTTCTGGTACGGCGAATGGAGATTGAAATAAATACCGCACAACGGCCGGTCGCCGTCACCCTGACTTAAAATGACCGTCACCTGGTTGTCCAGCGCGATACCGTGGCGCATGCCCTCGCCACGATTTTCATAGGCTTTGATGGCCTTGGCGATCAGTGAAACCAGCGATGCTTCAAAATCCTCCGGCGTCTTTTCCAGACAGACGATGAATTTATCGTAAGTTCTGACGGCGACGGCGATTTCGCGCTTGAACATGTCAGTTGTCATCAAGACAAATTAGCCCATTTCGCCCGAAATGCAGTAAAATTCAATCCTCGTCCGTGCGCGGTCTGGCTTTTGGCCGGGGGCCAAACAAATCCGTGCCCACGCGCACCATCGTCGCGCCTTCTTCAATCGCAATTTCAAAATCACCGCTCATGCCCATGCTTAGATGCGGCAGCGAAGCGCCGAGAACCTGCTCGCATTGGACTTTGAGCTCGCGCAACCGGCGGAAATGCGGCCGCGACTTTTCCGCCTCCGCCACCCATGGCGGCACGGCCATCAAACCATGAACTTCAATTCGCGTCAGCGCGTTCAGTTCCTTGAACTCCGCCAGCAGTTGTTCCGGTCGGTAACCGAACTTGCTGGCTTCGCCCGCGACATTCACCTCCAGCAGGACCGGCATGGTTTTTGACGCCTGCTCCGCCCGTTTGTTGATTTCCCGCGCCAGTGACAGGCTGTCAACGCTTTGGATCATTTTGAAAAGCTCGACGGCGTCGCGGCATTTGTTCGACTGTAAATGGCCGATGAAATGCCAGCGCAGATTTTCGGGGCACAATGGGATTTTCGCCTTTGCCTCCTGCACCTTGTTTTCGCCAAATAAGGTCAGGCCGAGTTTTGCTCCCGCCGTTACCACTTCCGGCGGCTGGCTCTTGGTCACCGCCAGCAGCGTGACGGATCCCGGGGCGCGCCCGGCGCGTTCACACGCGGCACGAATCCGTTGTTGGACTTTTGCAAGATTGTCAGCCAGATTCACAAAGTCATCGTAAATCGTAAGTCGTAACTCGTAAATGAACTACTGGCTCGTAAAATCCGGACCCGAGACTTATTCGTGGGCGATGTTGGATTTGGCCTGGAACGATAATTGTAATAGCTATTACACGAATCGTATCATCAGAAAAAGGTTTCGTGGATGGATTCGTAAATGGCATAAATCATTCTCTTCATCTGCGACGGGATCGTGCAATACGGGGGCATCAGGACAATGACATTGCCAACCGGCCGGGTGAGCACACCGCGCCGCGCCATCGCTTCACAAACCCGGATGCCCGCGCGTTCCCGCAAATCAAACGGTTTCCGCGTCCGCCAGTCTCGCACCAGCTCAATACCGGCAATCAAGCCCACCTGCCGGATGTCGCCTACGGCGGGCAGCGACCAAAGCGATTGCAATTCGTCGTGCAGACATTTTTCGAGGGTTTGACGCGTTCGGACAGACGGTTTGCTCTGCAAAATTTCCAGGCTTGCCAGCGCCGCCGCCGAACCGAGCTGATTCGCGGTGTAGCTGTGACCGTGAAAAAAAGTTTTGAATTCGTCGTATTCTCCCAAAAAAGTATCGAATATTTGTTGAGTTGTTAGCGTCGCCGCCATCGGCAGATAACCACCGGTCAGGCCCTTGGCCAGGCACAGAAAATCCGGCTGTACCCCCTCATGATGGGAGGCAAATAACAATTCGATGTTCGGCGTTCGGCGTTCGGCTTTCGATGCTCCCGTCCTTCCAAACCCGGTCATCACCTCATCCGCGATGAGCAACGCGCCGTGACTGCGCGCGATTTCCGCCGTTTGCCGCAACCAGCCAGCCGGCTGTGGGATCATTCCCGCCGCGCCCTGGATTAACGGCTCAAACAGGAACGCCGCGTAGGGATTGCCTTTGCGTCTTTGCGCAGCAAATTTCTTTTCCACCAGGCCGACACATTCCCAGTTGCATTTGCGATATTCACGGGCATCGGCGCGTTCCGGCCTGGCGCGATTGAACGGGCACCGGTAGCAATACGGCGACATGACCTTGTCCGTCTGAAACAGCAAGCCGGAATAACTTTTATGGAACAAATCAATATGTCCCAGCGACACCGCACCGACGGTGTCGCCGTGATACGCGCCTTCGAGGGAAAGAAATTTCGGCTTTGCGGCTCGCGGTGACGCTCGCCCCACCGGTTTCATGCGCGTGCGGCGAGTGAATTCGTAGGCGAGTTTGAGTGCGACTTCGAGTGCGGTCGAACCGTCGTCACTGAAAAAAACCTTTTCCAATTTGCGATTTGCGATTTGCGATTTGCGCGGTGGTTTGGCGTGTGACTCGTAAATCTTTTGGTTGGCCACCGTGACAAGTTCCCGGGCTAGAATAGAGGCCGGTTCATTGGCCAGACCGAGTGCCGAAGAATGGGCGATTTTTTTGAGTTGCCGCTGAATCGCGGCATTGATCCGGAGATGGTTGTGGCCGTGGAGATTCGTCCAGATTGAAGAGTTCGCGTCGAGATATTCGCGTCCGCGAATATCTCGCAATACCGCACCCTTGCCGGACACGATAAGGGTCGGTTCGTACTTCAGCCATTCGCGCATCTGGGTAAATGGATGCCAGACGAACCGGTGATCAAGTCGGGCAAGTTTATTCATTGGCAATTGCGGATGGCGGATTGCGGATTGACCGCAACGCTGCGACGAGTTGTGAAATATCGTCCGATGTGTGAGCCGCAGTGACGGTTACCCGCAAGCGTGCTTGACCGCGGGCCACGGTCGGGTAACGGACCGCCGGAACAAAAATGCCTCGTTCGCGGAGCTCCCTCGCAACCTCGACGGCTTTGTTTTCGTCGCCGATGATGACCGGCATAATAGCGCTTTTAAATTGCGGATTGCCGATGGCGGATGGCGGATTCAGTTCACTGATTCGATCGAACAGTTGGTTCCTCCGGATTTCTCCGGCTTTTGATTGAATAAATCGGACGCCAGCAGTGGCGGCGGCCGCGGCGGCCGGAACGGGTGCGGTTGAAAAAATGAAACTGCGGGCGCGGTTGACGAGATAATTGATCAACGGACGTGAACCGCAAATATATCCGCCGGAAGCCCCCACCGCCTTACCGAGTGTGCCCATCTGAATTTCAATCCGGTCGCTCACGCCGGTTTCTTCTGCCCGGCCGCGGCGATTTTTCCCGTAAAGCCCCGTTACATGCGCCTCATCTACCATCAACCAGGCTCCGTATTTTTCCTTTAGCTCTACTATTTCACGCAACGGTGCGGCGTCACCATTCATCGAAAAAACACTTTCAGTGACAATCAGAACAGATGATCGGCGGTGGGCGGTGGGCTGTGGACTCCGGGCTCGATTTGCCCATTTCAGGATTTTCTCCAGGTCATTCAGGTCGTTGTGGGTGAAGACGCGGATTTTTGCGCCGCTGAGCCGGGCGGCGTCCACGATGCAGGCGTGAACGAGCTTGTCCAAGACAATCACATCATCCTTGCCGAGCAACGCGCAGATGGTCCCGAGGGCCGTGGCGTAACCGGTCGAGAAACTCAATGCAGCGTCGGTGCCTTTGAAATCGGCAAGCGTTTCCTCCAGTTCGTGATGCGGCGCAAGCGAACCGCAAATCAGTCGGGACGCAGTTGAACCGGCACCAAATTTTTCCACGGCTCGGATGGCGGCTTCCTTCAAAGTCGGGTCGCCGGCCAGGCCGAGATAATCGTTGGACGAAAAATTCAACAACGTTCGCCCGCCGATTTGAATGCGTGTGCCGGGCGGTGAATCCACGCGACGCAATTCGCGGTGCAAACCCTGGGCGCGCAAGGCGTCAAGGCGTTCGGCCAGTTCCTGTTCAAATGGATTCATAAGTCCGGCGGGGGAATGACCCATTGCCCATCAATCATGCTGGCACTCACCTTGCCGGTGTGCCCCAGCACGGCTTCATAAGCATTGCGGGATTTTGCCTTGGCCGGTATGGCAATAAAATCGGCCAGGGCATTTTTTGTTATCTCGCCAATCTGGCCGGTGAGGCCCAGCGCGCGTGCTCCATTGACCGTGGCCAGACACAGAATTTCCTTTGGCGAAAGCGCCGAATCGTTGGCCGCCAATACGCGCATTTCCTCAAACAGGTTGAGTTCAGGATCTTGCCTGCCGGTTTTGCGAACCGTAGCCAGGCTGTCTGTGCCCAGACAGATATTGACACCGGCGCGGGCGAGTTTCTGTCGCTGAAATGGCGGATGATGGAAATAATCGTGGCTGCGCGGGCAATGCACGACGTGCACACGATGTTTGCCGAGCAGCGCGGCGTCGCCCCGCGCGAGGAGATTGACGTGAATCGCCAGCAGGTTTTCGCCGAGCGCCTGGTTGCGGGCGAGGTGTTTGACCGGCGAACCGAGGCCGCAATCGGACGGATCACGCTGATTGCGAAGCAGCCAGTCGAACATTTCACCGCGCGCATGTCTGAACATTTCGAATTCCTGGACGGATTCCGCCACGTGAATGCAAATCCGCAGATGGCGCCAGCGAGCGGCTTGCGCGCCAAGACGGAGCAGCTCAGGTACGGTGGAGTAGGGAGCGTGCGGCGACAACGAGGCGGAACATCGTGGATGCGAAAGCGAGTCAATTTTTTCGACCGCTTCCCGCAAAATTGTGCGGGGATCACGCCGGGCGCGGATGCCGGTCATTTCGATAAACGAAAAGACCCGCAGCGGGGTGGAGCGCCAAACGCCGGGCAACAGTTCGGGAATGGTTTCGATGTCGCCGACAGTGGTGGTGCCCGTTTGCAGAAGCTGGCTGGCGCCTTTGAGCCATGACCGCGCATAGTCGTCGCGTTCCCACTGTGCCCGGGCTTCCATCAGCAGGTGAATCCAGGCGGTGAAAGTTTTTGGCGGTGGCAACAATCCGGCCATGTCGGTGTAATCCAGGTGGCAGTGGGCATTGACGAGGCCGGGCAGCAGAACCACTTCGCCGAGGTCAGAAATTCTGCCGCTTGCGTGTCGCTGCAAGTCGGACCACGGCCCGACCGCGCGGATACGATTTCCGGAAATGACCACCGCACCGTTCTCAATCGGCGGTCGGGAGACGGGTAAAATCGTACGCGCCCGGACAATCTTTTGGTTTGAGCCGCTCATCGTCAAATCGTCGAACCGGTTAATACGATTTAACGACTCACGAATCAACGTTCAACGCTTACTCTGTATCAATTTCCTGGCGGGTTTGTTTGCTGCGGGCGCCAAGCTTGTGTTTGCGGGTCTTCCACTTGCTGTGGCGCTTGCGGATTTGCTGCTCGATCTTTTTGGCGACTTTGTCAATGGCCGTGTAAAGGTCGCTTTCGACGTGCTCGGCAAAAAGATCGGGCCCGTGCACGCTCAGACGAATGGAACAGGACAATTGTTTTCCGGCGGCCCGCGTATGATCGTGTTCGAGCGTCACCCGCGCATCAACGGTGCGGGGGTCGAAATGATCCAGTTTTTGAAGTTTTTTGAAGACGTAATCTTCGATGGCCTTGGTCAACCTGATGTTATGCGTCGAAAGTATCAACTTCATGTCTTCAAGATGCAACGGGGTGGCAAAAAAATCCAGTTTTTCCTTGGAATCAGGGCATGCAGCGAAAGTCATGCCACTTTTTGGTATTGCTAGGTTAGATTGTGAAGGTTGCGATTATCCAACAAAACTTCCCATCACCTATTTCCCCGTCTCACAGAATGTTACCCTTGAAGAAATGCGGTTTAACCAATTGTAGATTGGGTAAAAATTACCACAATAGGTTGGATTCTGAAATAAAATTAAATAGAATCACTCTAGCATTGTTACCCTTGATGCATGAGCAGTCTTTAGAGTTTTATTAATTAAACAAAACAGATACAAAAAAGATTTGACTTATTTTAGGGTATTGATACATTTAAGTCACAATGAAAACTGACCTGAACCAGTTTAGGGTGAAATACCTAAAACTCATAAATAGCAATGAGGAGGAGAACCGCCGATTGCGCGAAAAGCTCAAGTTTCTTGATGAGCTTGAGGCGGATTCTCAAAAACTATCTGATAGTTCGATTGGCACCACATTAAAATATGCAGATGCTAAATTAACCAAGGCAATATTTGATGCTGTTCAGACCATCGGAAGAAATGGCGGGATCACGGCAACGAACGTTAGAAAATACATTGAGGCGAATGGTTACAAGCATCCAAACGTTAAGAATTTCCCGGTCGCTACCGTAATCGCGCTAAACCGATTGGTAAAACAGGGGGAAATCGAATCAGTAAAAATTGATGGAAAGCGGCTTTACAAACAAAAAGAAATGGCCGAATTCAAATGAAAATTTTGCAGAGGGCGGGAGTGAAAAAGAAGTGCTCATCCGCACAACCTTGCCCCCCGGCATAGCTCCCGTTCCTCTGCCACTTTAACGAACAATTAAATCAAGCCCTGCCGGTGTATCACCACCAACAGGGCGCAACCCAAAAGGCCTAGACCTAATGGACTGCGAATCCTCTCAGATTCACGCACACGTTAAGTCATGGCCGATAGAAAGTCGAGCCCAAAATGACAACGTGCCTCTGCTGTAACGGGGAAGCCAAACATTTCGCCAATTTCCGAAACAAGAATCGTGTTGTGCGTCGCTTCCGCTGTCAGCGTTGCGGCAAAACATTTTCTGAAAAACAACCGCTCAGCGGACTGAGAATCGAAACCCAAAAGGTTGAAAGCGTTGTCCGGCTTCTCTGCGAAGGCGTTGGCGTGCGTTCCACAAGCCGCTTGACTGGCCTTGACCAAGAAACGGTCTTGAACGTCCTGACAACCGTTGGTGAGAAGTGCGCCAGCTTTCACGATGCCACTGTCCGCAACGTCAAAACCACAAACGTCGAGACGGATGAAATTTATAGCTATGTCTATTGCAAACAGGAACGGAATAAAACCGGCGATCCTGAGCGTGGTGAACAATACACATTTTTGAGCTTTTGCCGGGATTCAAAACTCATTATCAGTTACAACACCGGCAAGCGAAACCACGAATCAACGCACGAACACTTGGACGATTTGAAAGGGCGAATCGGAAATCGGATTCAACTATCAACGGACAACTTCAAATGTTATCGGGGAAAACTTGGCGCAGTGAATCGAATTTTTGGCCGTGAGGGGGTGGACTACGGTATGCTGTCCAAAAAGTACGCCCGCAGCATTTTCCCTGACCGCCGCTATTCACCCCCAGTTTGCATTCTGGCGTTGAAAATACCCATCTTGGGAAACCCCGATAAAGACTTGATTTGCACTAGCCATGTTGAGCGGCAAAATTTAAATCTGAGGATTTTTAACAGGCGATTCACAAGACTGACCTTGGGTTACAGCAAGAAACTTTCAAATTTGCGTCATTCCGTTGCGCTGTTTACATGCTACTGGAACTTTTGCTGGCGTCACAGCACAACAAAACAATCGCCGGCCCAAGCCTGCGGACTGACAGACCATGTTTGGACGGTGCAGGAATTGATCAACGCTATTTCCAAGCCTGAACCTTGCACAATCTAAGGCACCACCAACACTATTTTCCACAACAACGCTTGTATTTCTTCCCACTTCCGCATGGACATGGCGAATTTCTTGCAACAACCGGAACACTGCCCGGTTGTTTCGGTGCTGCTCCGGTAAAATCTATTACCTGTTGCGATGGGCAACGAAATGTAAAGCATGTTTTGCCCTGATAATTTGTCACCGCAAAATCTCCTTGGGTGATTATGTCCATTCCAATTAAAATAAAATCATGGAGTAATTTTCCTTTTGTTGCTCGCACGGGGCTAAAACACAAGCCGTTTGGAAGCGTGACATTTATAAGATAAACCTCAGTATTATATTCTCCATCAACACCACACGCTTTTGTCATTCCGATGGGCTTTAATCCACACTCAAAAACGACTTTTTCTGGAATAACGGTTCCTGTTGCACCAGTATCCCAAATAGCCGCGTAATTTCTCACGGGCGGAGGGAAGTGCGTAGTACGGGGATCAAAAGCAGGCGAAACACCCACTGGCGATTGTAATACGGGAACAAGCCTTGGGGCTTGTCCCGTAAACGCATTTACCCGTTGCATTAAGCAAAGGACACCCGTGAATGAAACGTCTGGGTGTAGTTTTCGCTACCTGGCTCGCATTTTTGGACAAGGAACGTGCCTAACGAATGTACTTTGGTCGTTTCAGCTAAAGCTTCAAGCTCGGAATCATATGCTCCAATTACTTTGCAATCCTTGATGACAATAAATTTGCCTCTGTATTTTCGGACCAATTCGTCTTGGTGGCCGAGGTAATATTTAAATTCTTGTTCCAATGGACTTGCCATAATGTTGTTTATTTTCCAATCAGTGCGCCGAGTCAATGCCCCAAACAGCATTACACATACCCTCGTAAGAAATGACACCATGTTCAAGGGGTAAATTCATAAATTTTTGACTAAAAGGTGGAATTTAGATAATCATCAAAGCACGAATCGCACCACGTTAAATGCTGCCGGTTGGTTTAAAAAATGCTTTGTTCAATTTCCTCAATAAAATCAAGGGTTTTGAATGGGTAATCTGCACAATCTGACCGAGCATCACCCACTTTTTGCTTGTCGTCGTCAAAAACTGGAATTATCTTGCAGCAGCAAATGGCTCAAGGTTTGCAACTATCCACGCGCCTGACGCAGTCGTTGGTGCTGGCGCCGCAACTTCAGCAATCGCTGGCGTTGCTGCAGGCGCCTACCTTGGAACTCAAGGCGCTCGTCGAACAGGAACTCCAGCAAAATCCTGTGCTGGAGGAAATGTTGCCCGAGGAAATCGACCTCCGCGACCAGTCGGAACGCGATTCCGACGAAGTGGCTGAACCGCACGAACCCGGCGAACCCGCCGATGACGGGGCGTCGGAGGCCTCGGCCGACAAAGCTTCCGAAGCGCCGGTGGACGATTTCCAGGCGGAGTTCGACAAGCTCGTGCAACTGGATCAGGAATGGCGCGACCATTTTTCGCAGACCAACATTCCCATCCGCCAGTCCGCCGAGGAGGAGGAAAAGCGCCAGTTCATGTTCGACTCGCTCGCGGTGGGCACCTCCTTCGCTCAGATGCTGATGGACCAGGCGCGGGAAACCGATTTAAACGAGGAACAACGCGGTATCGCCGAACTGATTATCGGCAACATTGACGATTACGGCTACCTCAAATCCACCGTGGAGGAAATGGCGGCGGCGAACAATCTGCCGGCGGAAAAAATCACCGAAGTCCTCAAGGTTATCCAAACCTTCGACCCGCCGGGCGTGGGCGCGCGCGACCTGCGTGAGTGTCTGATGCTGCAACTCGAACGCACCGGCAAACAGGAATCGCTCGAATACCGCATCGTGCGCGATTTCATGGACGCGCTGGGCAAGCGGCGCATACCTGAAATTGCGCGCGGCACCGGATGCAGCGTGGAAGAAGCGCAGGCGGCCATCGGCCGCATCGGACGGCTGGAACCGCGTCCCGGCCGCGCCTTTTTACCGGACGCCAATCAGTACATTTTACCCGAAGTTTTCGTGCAAAAGTCCGGCAACGATTACATCGTCACCACCAACGATGAGCACATTCCGCATTTGCGCATCAGCAACATTTACAAAGACCTCATGTCGCAAGGCGGCAATTCCACCGAGGTCAAGAATTACATCCGCGAAAAAATCCGCGCCGGGAAATTCCTGATCAAGAGTTTGCACCAGCGGCAGCAGACGATTCTGAACATCGGCAAGCAAATCGTGAAACGCCAGCGCGAATTCATGGAAAAGGGCGTGTCCCACCTCAAGCCGCTCATCATGGCGCAGATTGCCGAGGCGGTGGGCGTGCACGAAACCACCGTCAGCCGCGCCGTCTCCGGCAAATACATGCAAACGCCGCAGGGTGTGTTCGAGATGAAATTTTTCTTTACCGGCGGCTTGCAGACGGCCAGCGGCGAAAACGTGTCCAACACCAGCGTGAAGGACATGATTGCCGAAATTTTCAAGAACGAAGACCCCGCCAAGCCGTTGTCCGACCATGAAGTGGTGAAAATGCTGAGCGAAAAAGGCATCGTCATCGCCCGCCGCACCGTGGCTAAATACCGCCTCGAGCTCAATATCCTGCCGTCCAATCTGCGGAAGGTTTATTGAGTCATCATTTGTCCGCGGCTTCCAATTCGGCCTTCGTTTGGGCCTGAAGTTCGTCAAGTTGTGGCCGCAATTCTTCCTTGGTTTTCCGGGTCATGCGGTCGATGAACAAAATCCCGTTCAAGTGATCCACTTCGTGCTGGATGGCGCGCGCGAGCAGGCCGCCGCACCGGAATTCAATCGGTTTGCCCTTTTCGTTCAACGCTTTCACGTCCACGGACTCGGGCCGCGTGATCTCGGCGAAAATTTCCGGGAAGCTCAGACAACCTTCACCGCCGGCCACCGGCTCACCGCCCGGCTTGATTTCCGGATTGATCAACACCAGCGGCATGATTTCATTCACGTCGGCGGGTTTACCGTGCAATTCCAGCCAGGACGGACGGTCCTTGACCTCGCGGACGTCAATGACCGTGAGTTGCAACGCCTTGCCAATCTGTTGCGCCGCCAGTCCGATACCATGATTCTCGTGCATGGTCTCGAACATGTCGGCAACCAGCTTTTTGATTTCCGGCGCGACTTTTTCGATGCGCTCGCCCTTTTGCCGGAGCGCCGGATGGCCATATTTGACGACTTCTAAAATCATAGTGCGTGACGAGTGGCGGGTGACGAGTGACAGGTGACAGAATTTGCCAGCGTTCGCCGAAAAATTCCTAATGACGAAGCGCTAATGACTAAGGAATAACCAAGCCCTAATGACCCAAAGCCGCGAGAACAATCTGACACCATTCGGATTTTTGGCATTGGGAGTTCTTTCGTCATTCGGATTTAGTCATTAGTCATTACACCGCAAGCGACTCTATTCGGCCTGGATTCCCAAGATTTGCAAAACCCGTTCCAACTCATCGTCGCTGAAAAACGAAATTTCCACCGTGCCCTTGCCCGCCGCATAGTGGAGTTGCACTTTGGTTGCGAACACTTCGCGCAACCGCGCTTCCAAATCGGCCAGGTGCGGATCGGCGCCCGGCGCGGCAACGGTTTCCGGTCTGAGGGCGGACTTGCGCGAATCACGGTCCGTCAGTTTGGCCACGAGTCCCTCGGTTTGCCGGACATTCAAACCCTGTTTGACGATGCGTTCGGCGGCGAACTTTTGCTTTTTCTCGTCGGTGATGCCCAGGATGACTTTGGCATGGCCGACCGACAGCCGGCCGTCGCGGATAAAATTCTGGATGGCTTGCGGCAATTTGAGCAGCCGCAGGGAATTGGCCACCACGGCGCGGCTCTTGCCGACTTTGAGCGCGATTTCCTCCTGAGTGAGCTGAAACTGGCCGGCCAGTTGTTCGTAACCGTGCGCTTCCTCGATGGCGTTGAGGTTTTCGCGCTGGAGATTTTCGATGAGCGCCAGTTCAAGCACCGCCCGGTCGTTGGCCTGACGGACAATGATGGGTACTTCGGCCAGTTGCAGAAGCTGGGCGGCGCGCCAGCGGCGTTCGCCGGCAATCAATTCGAAATGGCCGCCGCGCTCGCGCACGATAAGCGGTTGCACGATGCCTTGTTCGCGGATGGAATCGGCAAGTTCACGGAGTGCCTCGGCGGAAAAATCCTTGCGCGGTTGCAGCGGGCACGGACGGATGCGATCCAGCGGCACGCGCTGCACGCGTTCGCGCGTGTCGGGCGCGGGCGCGGGGGCCGCAAGCGGGGGAACGGGCGGGGCCGATGCAGGCGTTGGTTGCGTCAGAACCGGGCTGCCGCCCAACAACGCGCCGAGACCGCGTCCCAATGCAGGTTTTGCCATGCGCGCAGATTGTCGCAGAGCAGGGGAGTTGTCAATTCAACTGACACGGGTAAGTGCACGTGACAGGTGACATGACTCCGGCACAGATATCGTGTCACTTGTCACTTGTAACCTGTCACCCGGGCCTTAAGCTGAGGTTGTGAGCAAAAGCGCGCGCATTGCGAAAATGGTGAAGCCGGCCGGGGACGGAAAGCTCGATCCGCATTACACGGGCTATTTTGATTGTTTCAACCGGCAACTTTTTTTCGAAGCGCACGACGTGTTGGAACAGTTGTGGCTCAAGGACAAACACGGTCCCAATGGGGCGTTTTATAAAGGGCTGATTCAACTGGCCGGCGCGTTTGTGCACCTGCAAAAAAGCCGTCCCCGTCCCGCCACCGCGCTGTTCAAGCTGGCGCTGGCCAACCTCGAAAAATATCCGGCCCGACACGAACAACTGGATGTCGGCGCTGTGGGCGGTTTGATCCGGAATTGGCTGGGAAGGCTGGAAACCGCGGTGTCTGAGAAGAACCCGTTTGCCAGCGAAACCGCGCCGAAACTGGCATTGGATTTGCCGCACCACGGGGATTGACCATGAACAAGAAGCGCATCGTGTTGGCGGGTGGCAGTGGGTTTTTGGGGCAGGCGCTTGCCGGGGAATTGCTCCAACACAATTACGAGGTTGTCGTTTTGACCCGCCAACTGCGCGAACGCGATGAGGACGACGGGATTACGGAATTGGAATGGGACGGGGAACATATCGGTGAATGGATAAAATGTCTGGATGGGGCCGACGCCGTGGTGAATCTTGCCGGCCGCAACATCAATTGCCGGCACACGCCGGCACATCTCCGGGAAATCACCGAATCGCGCGTCAATTCGGTGCACGCTATTGCCGCCGCCGTCTGCCACGTTAAACAGCCGCCGGCGGTCTGGGTGCAGGCCAGTGCCGTTGGTTACTATGGTAATGCCGGCAACCAGTGGTGCGACGAAACGGCTCCCAGCGGTCGGACTCCCTTGGCGGAAGTTTGCCGGGTTTGGGAACAGGCTTGTCACGCTGCCGCCTCGCTGCACACCCGCCGCGTGATTATTCGAATCGGCATGGTGCTGGGCCGTGATGGTGGAGCGTTGCCCATTTTGGCCCACATGACGAAATGGTTTATGGGCGGTGCAGCCGGTAACGGCAAACAATACATCAGTTGGATTCACATTGCGGACTTGACCCGGATGTTCCGGCTGGCCATCGAGCCGGAAAATTATCTGGACGGCACCTACAACGCCGTCGCTCCTGATCCGGCGACGAATGCGGAATTCATGCGCGTACTTCGGCACGCCCTTTTTCGGCCGTGGTGTCCGCCGACACCGGCCTGGGGAGTAAAAATCGCTTCCTGGCTGACGCAGACCGAACCGTCGCTCGCGCTGGACGGGTGTCGTTGTGCGCCCAAACGGTTTCTGGAAGCCGGCTTTGAATACAAATTTCCGGACTTGCGCAGCGCATTAAAAAATCTTTGCCGTTAGGGAAAGAATCGTTTTTGGACAAAAGCCGGTGATCCCGGCAGAGAAAAGGCAGCGGTTTACACGAGGGCTTCGGCAATGACTTCCGCCATGTGCTGGGTACGGACCGGCGCCAGGTGCTGGATTTGATGACGGCAACTGGTTCCCGACGCCACCACGATGGTGCCAAAAGGCTGGCTTCGGATGACTTGAACCATCGGTTCCGCGATTTTCACCGAGAGCTTGTATTTCGATTCCAGCATGCCGAAGGCACCCGCCATGCCGCAACAACCCGCGTCAAGCATCGTCACCGTCCGCTGCGGCATCCGGATGGCCAGTTGGTACATATAATCCGAATTGGCCAATGCCTTGGTATGGCAATGCACTTGAATCATCATGCGTTCGGAACGGTCGTTGAAAATCAGCGCGTTCGGCTGCGCGTTTAAAAGGTTTTCTATGAATTGCTCGAACAGGAAACAACGGGCGGCGATGCGGTCCGCGTCGGGCAGTTTCAACTCGCGATAATCCTGCGCAAACATCGAATAACACGAAGGTTCGAGGAAAATAATCGGCGTGTTGCTTTTGTCGTTGCTCAGCAGCGTGAGATTGTGGCGTCCCAACTGCGCGGCTTCGTCGAGGTTGCCCTGACTGAAGGCCGGACGTCCGCAACATTTGCGCAGTTTCGGCAGCACGACTTCAAAACCCGCGGCTTCGAGCACCTTGACGGCGGCCTTGCCCACGTGGGGTTCGTAATAGCGCACAAACGTGTCGTCCCAAAGGATGACCCGGCCGCGATAAGCCGCCCGGAACGGTGGACGTTTGGCAAACCAAGTATCAAACCGTTCCTGAGTGAAACGCGGCAGCAGGCGTTTGGTGGAAAGGCCCAGCGCGCGGCTCAGGAAGGGCGTATTCAAAAAAGCGTTGGCCAGACGCGGGAATTTGCAGCCCAGGCGTCCCAAATTGTCCACCGAACTGAACATGCGTTCGCGCAGGGTCAGCCCGCGATGCTGGATGCGCGCGTGCAGCAACTCGGATTTCAGGAGGGTTAGATTTACGTTGGAGGGGCACTCGACGGTGCAGGCTTTGCAGGAGAGACAATTGCTCAACGCCGCCTCGAGTTCCGCCGACCGGAGCGGGTCGCCGCTGATGCCGCGCGATTCCAGCACAGCGCGAATGATGTTGGCGCGGCCGCGGGTGGACATGAGCTCCTCGCCCGTGGCCATGAACGTGGGGCACATACTGGGCGTCAATTTGAGACAGGCGCCGCAGCCATTACATTGCTCCAGGTTGGCGGTGAACGACTCGTCCTTGGCGGAGAACGCCAGCACCGGCTCGAACGGCAGCTTTAGCGAATAATCAGCGCCCAGCCGCAGGCGTTGATCGATTTTATAGCGGCCGTCGGAAATGATCTTGCCCGGATTGAACAAATTAAACGGGTCGAAGCACTGCTTGATCTGCCGCATGAGCTGGTAAATATCTTCCCCCACCTGTTCCTTGAGATACTCGGTGCGCGCGATGCCCACGCCGTGTTCGCCAGCCAGCGAACCTTTGAATTGTTTCACCAATGCCGCCACTTCGTCGGCAATGGCCCGGTATTTTTTCAAGTCCCCCGCACGATGCAAATCCAGCACCGGTCGCACGTGCAACAGCCCTGACGCGGCATGGCCGTAAAAGGAAGCGTTCAAGGCCAGCCGCTTCATCATTTTCTGAAGTTCTCCGGCATAGGCCGGCAAATCCTTTGGCCGCACGGCTGTGTCTTCGATAAAGGTTACCGGCTTGGCGGCGCCCTTGCAGCCGGTCAGGAGCGACAGCCCCGCCTTGCGCAGCGACCAGACGAGCGCGGCTTCTTCCGGTGTTTCCAGAATACGAGTGTACAGACCGAATTTGCGCTTTTTCAACAACGCCAGCCGCTCGTCAACGTCCTCGAAAAATTCGACGATTAAAATGGATTCACACGGTCGGGTGTCCAGTTCGAGCAAATCGCGCGCCTCCTGAAACTCGAGCTGGCCCCGGGTCTGGTCAAACAGCAGCCGGTCGATGTGTTCAACTGCCGCCGGTTTCAGGTCGAGCAGTTCAACCGCCGCCTGCATGGCCTCGGCCACGGAGGCAAAGTACAGCAATTCCATCCCGCGCGTTTCCGGCAGCGGGACAAGCTTCAATTCGGCGGAGATAATGCCGGCCAGGGTACCTTCGCTGCCGGCGATGATATGAGCCAAATTGTTCGGCTCGCGCATCGCGCGGGCCAGCGCGTATCCCGGCCAGCGTTTCTGGAGGCCGGGCGGGAAGCACTCTTTGATTTGCAACTCGTTCAGTGAGGTCAGGCTCTCCAGCAGGTCCCGTTGCTTGGGCAGGGACATATGGCCGGAACCGACCCTTTCCACGCGCCCGTCGGCGGTCAGAATTTCGAGCACGCTGATGTGGTCCGCCGTCGTGCCGTAAACCGGCGCGTGCGCACCGGATGAGTCGTTGGCAATCATGCCGCCCAGCGTCGCGCGCGAACTGGTCGCCACGTCCGGCCCGAAACACAATTTGTATGGACGAAGAAATTCGTTCAGCTGGTCCAGGATGACGCCGGCGCCGACGCGGACGGTGCGGCGTTCCAGGTTCAGATCGAAAATGCTGCGGTTGTAGCGTGCAAAATCAACAACCACGCCGTCGCCGATGGCGCCGCCTGAAAGGCTCGTTCCGGCACCGCGCGGAGTGACGGGAATACCCGCCTGCGCCGCCGCCAGGATGAGGGAACTGGCCTCGTGCGCGCTGCCGGGAAAAGCCACGGCCATCGGCTCAATTTGATACGGAGACGCATCCGTGGCATAAAGCTGGCGCGTCAGATTGTCATACGAGACGTCGCAGACCGCCGTCTTCAACGTGGCCAGTTGTTGATTGGGTGTCATATTTGGCCTGGCGTTAAACTATCGGTGCATGGAGGCGTTGACAATGCCTTTAACTCAATTGTGCAGGAAAGACTGCCAGCCTGTGCGAATCCGTTGTTAAAGAAATCCGCAACAAAAAATGATGAGCGACAGTTTTAAATCAGGACACTACCAATTTTTCATCCGGCTGTCTGCGCTGGACGCAAGGTCTCGCAACGTCACCCGCGCAATCTGGCTTAGTCGGGTGAGTCCGGACGAAAGTTTTGCGTCTTGACCGGGCTTGGTGCGGCTGACATCGTTTAAGCGGCGCGTTTCTTCGCAGAGCGCACGCGGCTTTCCGACCCCGGTATGAATCATGGGTAAATATTAATTACGGAAGCCTTTGGCGCCGAAAGATAAACGCCGGGAGCCGGAGAAACATTTTGGGCGCCGATTGATTTTGCAGCACGTATGATTAAACGGGTTTGGTCCAAAGAAATTCCCGACATCGGGGAAGGCGCAACCTTTCTCCGCAAGTGGGGATTTATCGGCATTTTGATCGGTGTTGGCGCGGGTGTTGGCGCGCCGGTGTTGATTTGGTGTATTCATCTGACCACGCACTATGTGCTGGACACGATTGTGGGCTACACACCGCCGATGCCGGGCGGCGAGGGTGGCTCGGGGGAATATGTTTTCAACATGAGCCGGCCCTGGCTGCTGCCGCTGGTCACGGGCGCCGCCGGACTGATCGGCGGGGTGTTGATCTGGAAACTGGCCCCGGAAACAGCGGGTATCGGCACCAACGCGGCCATCCGGGCCTTTCACGCCGGAGAAAAGATTGGTCTCAAAACCTCCCTCTTCAAACTGGTCACCTCCGCCATCACCATCGGCTGCGGTTTGACTTCCGGTCGCGAAGGACCTATCGCGCAAATCGGCGCCGCCACCGGCTCCAGCATTGCCAGAGCCCTTAAACTTTCGGCGCGGGAATGCAACATTGCACTCGCCGCCGGGCTGGGCGCCGGCATCGCCGCCATTTTTAAAGCGCCGCTGGCGGGCGCCATCATCGGTGCGGAAATTTTTTACACCGAGGATTTCGAGGTCGAGGCGCTGGTGCCCGGTTTGATTGCGTCGGTGGTCGGTTACAGCATCGTGGGGTCGATTACGGGCTTTCAGCCCATTTTCAATCCCCCGCCTGAAATGATGCAATTTATCCATCCCTGGTCCCTCGTCTTGTACGCGTTGCTGGGAGTTGGCTGCGGACTTTTGGCGCGGATTATGTTTGGCGTTTACTTCCGGGTGGAGCGCTTTTTCAAACGTTTTCCGCTGTGGCTGGCGGCCGCCATCGGTGGGCTTTGCACGGGCCTGCTCGGCCTGGTAATTCCAACCGTGGTAGGCACGGGTTACGGTTGGGCGCAGTTTGCCATTAACCGGGATCTGGTCATGCTGCCGCCGTTGGTATTGCTGGGCGCGGCCGTTGCTGAAATCATCGGTGTGTCGCTGACGCTGGGTTCGGGAAATTCCGGCGGCGCGTTCGGTCCGAGCGTGGTGACCGGCGGGATGTTTGGCGGGGCTTTTGGCAATGCCGCAAGCTATCTTTTTCCTTCACTGGAACTGCATCCCGGTAACTTTGCCATCGTAGGCATGGTGGCGTTTTTCGGCGCCGCCGCCAAGGCGCCCATTTCCACCATCATCATGATTTCCGAAATGACCGGCGGCTACGGCCTGCTGGCGCCGGCCATGTTTGCGGTCGTGACGGCCTTCATTCTCTCGGGCAAGAAAACGATCTTTCCGGCGCAGGTCCGCAGTCGGCTCGATTCGCCTTTCCATGCCGACGAATTCGAGCCGATAGCGCTCCGCCGCTACAAGGCCAGTGACGTGATGATTCACCTGCCGGTTTATGTGAATGCCGATGCTTCCGTCGCCGACGCCATTGTTTTGATGGGCGATTACGGCTTGAGTGGCTTGCCCGTGGTGGAACAGCACAAACTCTGCGGGCGGGTGACACTGCTGGCGGCGCACCGGGTGGCCGAACCCCAGCGGCAAAGCGCCAAAGTCAGGGAAATCATGTCCCGCGATGTTTATCGGGCCTATCCGGACGAGGATTTGTTCACCATTCTCAGACGGTTTGCCGCCAAGGATGTCGGTCATCTGCCGGTGGTGACCCATCAGCAGCCGGATCGTCCGATCGGTTTGGTTACGCGTTCCGGCCTGTGGGCCGCTTTGGAAACGTCTCGCAAAGGCGGCTCGACCGAACCGTCGGTGGATGGGGCGGGGCAGCCTCTGCCATCAGCCTGAAATTCACTGCCTCAAACCAGATGCCGGGCCTGGCGCTTGGGCGGGGCAGTTTTGGAATTGCGGGGCGGATTGAACTTTTCTGTCGCCGGCAAAAAATCCTTCAGAAAAGCTGGTTTATCGTGCCGGCCGCCGCGCTGGTAATCGCGCCAAAGCGTTTCGGCCACCGTCTGTGCATTCAGCTTCAATTCGCCGGTTAAAAATTCAAAGAGCAATTCCATCAATCGTACCAGGGCAATGCCGTCCGTCCGGCCCGTGCGCCCGTGCAACCAGTCGCTGAGGCGAAGAAAGCTACGGAACGGAGAAGGTAGGACAGGTATCTTGCCTGTTTCATTCTTCTGCGAACCAGATGGAAACAGGCTGGAAGCCTGTCCTACGGACCAGATCAACGGCGTGGTCTCGACAAAATTGCCGCTGTTGCCGACCAATTCCCAGTAACGCGCAAAACGGCGCAGCCGTTGCATCGTCGCAAAATCAATCAGCCGGTTGCTCAGGATTTCGTAGGGTGGATGCGGGTTATAGAACATCCGCCATTCGGCATCATGCCGGACAATCGGCGTGCCGCGCAACCGTTTCAAAATACCCACCTGAATTTCCTGCGGTCCCAATGCGATGAGCCGGTCGAACCCGGCGGCAAAACTTTCCAGCGTTTCGCCCGGCAACCCGGCAATCAAATCGGCGTGGATATGAACGCCGGTTTGTCGGCGCAAGAACCGGAAGTTTTCTTCCAGTTTTTCGTAATTTTGCCGCCGGCTGATGCGTTGGCTAACTTCCTCGTTGAAGGTCTGAACGCCCACCTCGAATTGCAATGAGCCGGCCGGGAACTTTGCAATGATTTCCTGCAGCGATTCCGGCAGCCGGTCGGGAATCATTTCGAAATGGTAGAAAAGGCCGGGTCGATGTCGTTTCAGGAAAAACTCGAGGATGGTCTGGCTGACGGCGACGTTGAGATTGAAGGTGCGGTCAACAAATTTGAATTGTTTAACGCCGCGGTCGAGTAACCGCTGCAATTGTTCCAGCAAGGCGGGCACGGGAACCTGGCGCACGGGAATGTCGAGCGACGACAGGCAGAATTCGCAGGAAAACGGACAACCGCGCGATGCCTCCACGTAAATGATGCGGTGCGCGATGTCATCGTCTGTGTAAAAGTCGTAGGGCAGGATAATCTGCGAAAAATCCGGCAATTCGGCCGGAATGATTTTGGGTAACTGGTGGGGCGAGCGTACTCGCGAGCCGTCGTCCCAAAGCTTTTTGCACACTTCCGTAAATTTTAGATCCGCTTCGCCAGTGATAACGTGGTCGGCAAGCTGAACAATGGGCTGGTCTTCGGTTTCGTAACTGACTTCCGGGCCACCAAGGATAATTTTGACTTCGGGTCGGACGCGTTTGATGGCGGCAATGACCTCGGTCGTGGGCTCGACGTTCCAGATATAAACGCCGAAGCCGATGATTTTGGGATTTTGGGCCAGAAGGACTTCCGCGATGTCGAGCGGACGTTGGTTGATGTCGAACTCGGCGAGGCAGGCGCGCGACTGGAGTGGACCGAGATTGGCCAGCAGGTAGCGCAGGCCAAACGCGGTGTGGATATACTTCGCGTTGAGCGTCGTTAAAACGATGTCCGCCACGGTCAGGAAGGTAACAGCAGGCGGTAGTAGCGTCGATATCGTTTGGTGGGGCGAGGCTACTGACGAACCGCTTTGGAGCATCCTAAAATGGCAACGACGGCTCGCAAGTACGCTCGCCCCACCCATAACGGTTCAATTTTCATTAGACCGGGCGTGCCGGGCTTGTTAATCTGCCGGCACTATGACACCCGACGATATTCTACTGGAGGCAGAGGAGAAAATGATCAAGACCGAGCAGGTGGTCGTCAGTGAATTTGCCGGCGTGCGCACCGGCAAGGCGTCTGCCGCGCTGGTCGAGAACATCATCGTGGAGGTTTACGGTTCGCAGATGCGCATTCGCGAACTAGCCGGCATCACCACGCCGGAACCGCGGCAACTGGTCATCCAGCCGTGGGACGCCAACTCGCTGCACCCGATTGAAAAAGCAATCCAGAAAGCGAATCTGGGTTTGAACCCGGCGGTGCAGGGTAAAATTATTCGCATTTCGTTCCCGGAACTGAGCCAGGAACGGCGCCAGGAATTCGTGAAGATTACCAAGAAGATGGCCGAGGACGGGCGCGTGGCCGTCCGGCACGTGCGCCGCGACGCGATGGAACAATTGAAGAAGCACTCGCACGACAGCGGCATTACCGAAGACCAGGAAAAACAGGCCGAAAAAGATTTGCAGAAATTGACCGATGATTACATCGCCAGGATCGACCAGCACCTTGCCCACAAGGAAAAAGAAATTATGACGGTGTGAAGTATTTATGATTTTTGATTTACGATTTACGATTGCAAGTTCGCGTTATCAAGTCATAAATCATAAATAAGTCACTTCGGCGGGGCATTTGTCGCGGCGGGTTCAAAACGAATCACCATTTCATCCGGTTTGGCGTAGCCGAGTTTTTCGCGGGTCAACCGTTCGACGGTTTTCGGGTCGTTGCGCAGTGCCTCGATCTCGGCTTTAAGTTGTTTCGATTTTTCCTCTTCTTTCTGGAGTTGCGCATCCAGTCGCAAGATTTCCCCGCGCATCCGCTCGTTTTGCTGGATGAGCGGCAGATAACACATCCCAATGAGCAACAAAAACGCGAGCACAACCAGTCCGACAACGACTTTCGTCAGCTTGCTCCAGATGCCAAGGTCCACATTCATGTCGGCGAGTTAAGCACGCGTAAGGCGCCGGTGAAAGCGGATTTTACCCGCCCGTTTCCTTCCACGCCTTCAATTTGCCGTCGGGGCCGAAGGTCAACCGCAAGTAGCAGCCGGGATAGTAAGTCTCGGTGTACATGGGCGTGAGCGGGCCAAAATAACAGCCGGGCGGCAGGAAATAGGGTTCCGGCGCGACAACCGTCTGGGCGTGACGCTCTAGCCAGTCGGCCACCACGGTGCCGTCGGTCAATCTTGCGGATTTGTCGGGCGGTCCCAATTCTGTGATGGCCTGGTCGTAGGTATAATTGCCCACTCGAGCCGACCAATCAATTCGCGGCGTGGCGCAGCCGGCCAGGACCAACACGACCAGCGCCAACACCAGCCACTTGGCACCGCCGCGGGCCGTGATAAACGCCGCTTTCATGTCATCAACCTACACTGCCGCGTTCTGAAAGCAATTCTCGCATGCTGATCGGCGCTGCGGATTTGGTTGTCAGCACGTAATTTAACGGTTATCACTTCCTGGCATGATCAAGGCGTTGTTCCTGATTTTTCAAACCGGTGCGGCTTGGGAGCGGGTAGTAAAAGCCCGGCGTAGTGTGATTTCCGTGCTGGTGCTTTATTTTTTGCCGATGATGTTGCTGGTCGCGGTGGCAGATGGTATCGGCCTGGTGAAATGGGGCGAACCGCAAGCGGACATCATCCGCCGCGTCCATCGATTCACCGTCGGCCAGGTCGTGGTTTATGAAACAGCGCAATCGCTATTGATGCTCCTGGCGGTCGGGGTTTGCGCTGTCTTGATCAAAATATTAGGAGAGAATTTTCACGGGCATTATGCCTATCAGCAGACGTTCACCCTGGTCATGTACGGAATGAGTCCGATATTCCTGTTGCGTCTGGCGGACGTGACCCCGACGTTCGTTCCCTGGGCTACCTGGGCCGTGGGCCTGGCGCTCTCCATCAAGGTTCTTCACCAGGGGGTCTGGTACGTTATGCAGCCGGCTCCGCCCAATGCCTTTGCGTTGTATTTGATGAGTTCATTGCTGCTGGCCGCGGCAACCGGTCTGGTGCGGTTCGTCACCGCCTGGTATCTGGTGGGGCGCATTCCGGTTGCTGAACAATTCATTTCCCGCATGGCCGCGTATCTGCCGTTTTGATTTCAAGTCGCCGCGCCCGGTTTGGTTGAGGGGATAAACAAGGTCAATTGACGTGTAAACGTCTTTCGCAAAAGATAATGTTGTCACCGTGTAATCAAAGCGCTATCACGGGACTCAAATGATCAAGCTGTTCCTGTTCGTTTTTCAGCCGGAAGTGGAGTGGGAGGCCGTATTGCTGGCGAAACGGGGTTCGCGATACATCCTGGGCAAACAGTTATTGCCGGCGATGCTGGTGGCTTCCATTGCAGAAGGAGCGGGCATGGTCTGGGGACGAAAATGGCATATCGGATTGCAGGGAATTAAAAATTTTACCGTAGGCGATGCGATTGTCTGGGAAGTGTTGGAAATCGTGTTGATGCTGACGATCATAACGACCTGCGCTTACCTGATCCGGTTGATGGGGGAGACATTCAACAGCTGCTATTCTTATCGGCAAGCTCTGACAGTGGTAATATACAGCTCGAGTCCGTTGTTTCTACTCCGGCTCTTGAACGTCATACCCCAAATCAACTTCTGGATTCCGTGGGGTATCGGCGTCATTCTTTCCCTCAACATACTTTATCACGGCCTGCCGCGCATTTTGAACCCCCATCCGTCGCACACCTTGGGATTGTATTTCATCAGCTCGGTATTTTTAACCGTGCTAACAGGGACAGAACGGCTCATCTTCATCCGCTGCTTGAATGGCCAGGGGGTGCCGGTCGAAAATCTGGTTTTTGACATCACGAGCAAACTGCCGTTTTAAGCCGCCACCTGTGGCCGCACGACAAAATGCTTATTTTTCTTTCCGTTTTCACGCCTTTTCGTGAAATTTTTCCCAAGTGATTCTCGACGACACCATCGCAGCCATTGCCACTCCGCTCGGCGAAGGTGGACTGGCCGTCATCCGCCTCTCCGGGCCGCAGGCGTTCGCCGTCGCCGATAGATGTTTTCTGCCCGTCGGGAAAAATTCGCCGAAACCGTCCGCCGCGACAACACACACAATTCATTACGGCAAGGTTGTTCGACAGGGCCGGAACGTGGACGAAGTGCTTTTGTCCGTCCTGCGCGCGCCGCACACGTTCACGCGCGAGGACACGGTGGAAATCACCTGTCACGGCGGCATACTGCCTGCCAAGCTCGTGCTCGACACGCTGCTGGCCAGCGGCGCGCGTTTGGCCGAGCCCGGTGAATTCACCCGCCGCGCGTTCCTTAACGGCCGCATTGACCTCGTCCAGGCTGAAGCCGTCGCCGACCTGATTCATTCGCGCACCGAACTTGCGCTGGCCGCCGCCAACGAACAACTCGCCGGCAAATTGTCACAGCGTATCAACCAACTGCGCGATGAAATGATGCAAACGCTCGCGCACGTCGAGGCGCACATCGATTTTCCCGAAGAAGACATCGCGCCCGACACGCGGGAACAATTGGTTAAGCGCCTGGAACTCGGCGTTGCGTTCATGGACGAATTATTGCGGACGGCAAACGAGGGACAAATTCTACGGCGCGGTATCCGGGCAGCCATCGTCGGTCGGCCCAATGCCGGCAAATCCAGTCTGCTTAATCAATTGCTTGGTCGCGACCGCGCCATCGTCTCGCCGATACCCGGCACCACGCGCGACACCATCGAGGAGACGGCCAATATTCGCGGCTTGCCGGTGGTGTTCATTGACACGGCGGGTTTGCGCGAGGCGCGCGACAAAATTGAGCAGGAAGGCGTCCGCCGCAGCCACGAATCGCTGGCCCGGGCCGAGTTTATTTTACACGTGCTCGACGGCAGCGAGCCGGTCACACCTGCCGACGAAAAGTACCTGACTGAATTCGCCGGCAAAAAACGGATTCTGGTTGTGAACAAGATTGATTTGCCGAAAAAGTTGAAACTGTTTTCGGAACGCCGGCCTCCGGCGCGGCGTGAACAGGGTAGATCGTCGCACTCTGCCGGGCCGGAGGCCGGCGCTCCAATTGTGGACGTTTCCTGCCTGAGCGGGCAGGGGATTGAGGCGCTGAAAGACGCCATCAAGGAATTGGTGTGGTCGGGCGAAATCAAGGCGGAGATGTTGCAGGTGATGATAAATTCGCGGCATCAGGACGCGTTGACCCGCACGCGCGCGGCCACGCAACGGACGCTGGAGGTCTTGCGCGCCGGGGAAACCTTGGAACTGGCGGCAGGCGAACTGCGCATTGCCGTCAATGCCGTTGGCGAAATTGTGGGCAAAACAGCGACCGAAGATTTGCTCGACTCCATTTTCAGCCATTTTTGTATCGGGAAATAATTACTGCTTTCGGACCGGTGATTCGATATAGGGTCGGAAATTGAATGGAAAATTCCTGCAAGCATATTGAGCGGATGAGCCGTGTTGTCTTTATTGTGGTTTGCGCCCTGGTAATTGGAATTTTGGCTTGGGGTGCTGAACCAGCCTTCCGAACGCTGGCCCATCCCAAGACAGAAGATTCCTACTATAATCTCCTGGTGAAAGGTTTTCGTGTCGGGCAACTCAACGTGAATAGAGAAGCGCCACCCGGCCTGGTCCGACTGACCGATCCCTATGATCCTGCACTCAATGCCCCATATCAAATGGATGTGGGGGACATGAGTTATTACGAGGGGAAATTATATCTATATTTTGGGGTCACACCTGCTTTGGTGCTTTTCTGGCCGTATGCGGCCCTGACCGGCCATTATCTTTCAGAAAAGGCTGCCGTCGTAATCTTTTTTGCGCTGGGCTTCCTGACTATGGCGGGATTATTAAGGGTGGTCTGGCGGCGTTACTTTCCGGAAATCAGTATTTGGGTACCGGCGATGGGCGTGTTCACGCTGGGTCTGGCCTTAGGTGCGATAATCGTTGTCTCGTTATGGTGTGATGTTTATGAAGTGGCGGCGAGCTGTGGGTTTGCGTTCAGTATGCTGGCGTTGGCGGCGATCTGGGGTGCCTTACATGAGCCGAAACGGCAAATTCTGTGGTTGCTGCTGGCAAGTCTGGCGTATGGTTTAGCGATCGGGTCGCGGCCCTCGTTGTTGTTTGGGGCGACCATCCTGTTGGTGCCAGTGGTTCAGGCGTGGCGTGAGGCGACCGAACCAAGTTTACGCCGGCGGGCTGTGTTGGCGGCGGCGGTTGGCCCGATCATGTTAGTTGGATTGGGGTTGATGCTTTACAATGCCCGGCGTTTCGACAACCCCTTGGAATTTGGCTGGCACTATCAGTTAAATGGCGACTGTAAGCAAATTTCCACTGAACAATTCAGTCCGCGTTATTTCTGGGTCAACTTACGGTACTACTTTTGGGAACCGATGCGCTGGAGCAGTCATTTCCCTTTTGTGAAAACTGTTCCTCCGTTGTCCCGGCCAGCGGGTTACATTGGGATGGGAGAATCTTACGGCGGGATCATCCTGAGCAACTATCCGCTGGTGTGGCTGGTGCTGGCCGCACCGTTGGCCTGGCGAGGCAGGTCGAGGGAGGAGGTTTCGGTCTTGCGGTGGTTTATGACGGCTGCGTTTGTGCTTTTTGTGACTGGTGCGTTTACGATTTGCCTTTTTCAATTAGCCAACTGTCGCTATGGGTTGGATTTTTTACCCGCCCTGATGTTGCTGGTGGTCATTGGGATTTTTGGTTTAGAGCGGGTACTGGTGAGTTCGCCGAGCTGGCGGCGTATCGTCCGGTTGGGTTGGTGCCTGCTGCTGGTCTATTCGATTGTAATCAGCCTGTTGGTAAGTGTGCAGGCTCATGCGTCGGCCAACTTTTTAGAGGGTAATTTTCTTGTTAATCAAGGGCGGCCGAAGGAGGCAATTAAATTTTTCCAAAAGGCTCTGACTCTTGAGTCTGGATCCGCGGGCTTCCACTTCGGTCTGGCCTCCGCTTATTACCAAACAAAACAGCCGGATGAAGCCATTCTTCAATGCCAAAAATCTCTGGCCATTGATCCGGACAATGCCGACGCTCATAACAATCTCGGTAAATCTCTTCGCCAAACAGGGCAGGTCAATGAAATGATTACCCATTTCCAGAGAGCTGTGGAAATCAAACCGGACTTTGCCGCCGCTCATAACAATCTCGGTTGCGTCCTCTTTCAGACAGGCCGGATTAACGAAGCGATCACCCATTTCCAAAGAGCCGTGGAAATCGAACCAGACTATGCCGAAGCACACAACAATCTCGGTTTAAGCCTCTTCCGGGCAGGCAGGGTCAACGAAGCGATTGCTCATTTCCAAAGAGCTTTGGAAATCAGACCCGACCTTGCCGAAACTTATAACCCTGAGGTGAATAACAATTTGGCCTGGTTTCTGGCTACGGATCCTGATGCCAGCAAAAGAAATGGCGCGCTCGCTGTAAAACTTGCTGAAGACGCCTGTCGCAAAACGCATTATCAAGAACCTGTCATAGTCGGAACTTTGGCGGCAGCTTATGCGAAAGCCGGGCGATTTGATGAGGCCATTGCCGCCGCCCAAAAAGCCTATGCGTTGGCCTCTCCATCAGGCGACCAGAAGTTGCTTGAAAGAATACAGGAACATTTGGCTTCGTATCGCAATCATCAGCCGTATCGTGAGAGCCCTGTACCGGTGCCCAGTAATACCACAGATATTCAACGTTTTTAGAAGATCACCACACCTCCACCGGCCCTTTGGGAACGGGAATTTGTCCGCCCTGAACGGCGGCGGATTCATCGCGCATGAATGACGCGACGAGCGGCGGCGGACGGAAGCGCGGCTGCAGTTCGCCGTTCGCGTCGAGAAATTGCTGACGCCAGCGGATGTAATTTGCCAGAACCTCGTGAAATTCCGCCCGGGTGGAAACTTGCACGACGCGTTTGTTGAATTCGCGACATGGACCGAAGCGTTTGGCGTACCATGGCGCAATTTTGCGGAACATCCGGCAGCCCTGATTCTCGCCGAAGACTTCGACCATCAAATCCAAATGCCGGCTCATCACTTGCACCCGTTCGGCAAAGGTGGGTTCGAGTGGATGCGTAGGACAGGCATCTTGCCTGTCTCCATTCTTGATTTGAATTTCAGAGACAGGCTGGAAGCCTGTCCTACGATTTAAATACTCCAGCGTGTGCTGAAAAATCCACGGATTGTAAAATGCGCCGCGCCCAATGCTTACGCCCGCGCAGTCGGTTTCGTTGAACATCTTTTTCGCCGCTTCCGGTGTGGTCACATCGCCGTTGCCGATGACCGGAACCTTCTTCACCGCCTGCACGACGGCGCGAATGCCCGCCAGGTTCACCGTGCCGCCGAATCCCTGCTGCCGCGTCCGGCCGTGGACAAATATGGCCGCGACTCCGGCATCTTCGAGCACGCGCGCCAAATCCGGCGCAGTCAGGTTATTATCATCCCAGCCGAGCCGCATTTTGGCAGTAACGGGAATTTTCACGGCGTTGACCATGCCCTTGACGAGCGCGGCGGTTTGGGACAACTCGGTCATCATGGCGGAACCGCCGCCCACATTGCAGACTTTGCGGACGGGACAGCCCATGTTGATGTCCACGGACGCGTAGCCGAGAGATTCAATTTTTGCCGCCGCGTCGCGCATTTCTTCCGGCACGGAGCCAAACAGTTGCACGGCCAGGGGCGAGTCGGCGGGCCGGGTTTCAATCAGTTTGAGCGCATTTTTGTTTTTTTCGAGCAACGATCGGGCATTGACCAGGTCGGTAGTGCACAGGCCGACCCCGCCGATTTCGCGCACCACGAGCCGGAAGGGCAGGTTGGTATAACCCGCCAGGGGCGACAGAAAAAGGTTGGATTGCAGCGTCAGCGCACCGATTTGCATTGGCATCATTATAGCTGAACAAGCTCATTGCGGAAGCGGTAATGGCATGGTATCATGCCCTACCAAAACGCGGAAACATGTTTGACGAAGATCAAAATAGAAAAGGCGACGACCCCAAGAAGGCGCCGGGGGGTTTTAAAGTACCGCCGTCGTCGTGGCTGGCGTGGATTGCCATCATCGGGTGCCTGGGGGTACTGATGATGGTGAAGGGGCGCATGGGTGTGCAAAGCGCGACGCTGTCACAGTCCGAATTCTTTCAAAAGTATCAGGCGGATCAAATCCTGCCTGGAACGACCATCAATTACAATTTGCAGTCGGGAAATCTGATTGACATCGTCGGCACCTACAAAAAGCTCGATAAGGCCGGCAACGTCGTCATGGACAACGGCAAACCCGTGGCGGTTCCCTTTAGCACGAAGGCATTGCTCACGGAAAAGATGAAGGACGAATTATTGCCGCCAACGGGCAAACTGGAGGTGAGCGAAACCAATCCGATGCTGCTGAATCTCATCTGGACCGTTGCGCCGTTTCTATTGGTTGCCCTCTTTGTCTGGTTCTTCTTCATCCGGCAGATCAAGATGGCCGGCAAAGGCGCGTTGAGCTTCGGCAAAAGCAAGGCGCGGATGCTTGCCAAGGAACGGAACAAAATCATGTTCAAAGATGTGGCCGGCATTGAGGAAGCCATCGAGGAGGTTTCCGAACTCGTCGAGTTTTTGAAGGACCCGAAGAAATTCCAGCGGCTCGGCGGACGAATTCCCAAGGGCGTATTGATGGTTGGACCGCCCGGCACGGGCAAAACGCTGTTGGCCAAAGCCATTGCGGGTGAGGCCGACGCTGCGTTCTTCAGCATCAGCGGTTCGGATTTTGTGGAAATGTTCGTCGGCGTTGGTGCCAGCCGGGTGCGCGACATGTTTGAGCAGGCGCGCCGCAATACTCCCTGTCTGGTTTTTATTGATGAAATTGACGCCGTTGGACGCAGCCGCGGCCATGGCCTGGGTGGCGGCAACGATGAGCGCGAGCAAACACTCAACGCGCTGCTCGTGGAAATGGACGGCTTCGACACCCAGGAAGGCATTATTATCATCGCCGCGACCAACCGGCCGGACGTGCTGGATCCGGCGCTGATGCGTCCGGGCCGTTTCGACCGGCAGGTGGTGGTCAACTTGCCCGACGTGCGGGGGCGCGAGGGAATTTTGAAGGTCCACGCCAAAAATGTGAAGCTCATGCCGGACGTGGATTTGTCCATCATCGCGCGCGGCACCCCGGGTTATTCCGGTGCGGAACTGGCGAATTTATTGAACGAAGCCGCCTTGCTGGCCGCGCGGCTGAATAAAAGGGCCGTGGGCATGGAAGAACTGGAGGAAGCGCGCGACAAGGTCCGCTGGGGCCGCGAGCGCCGCAGTCTGGCCATGACCGACGAGGAGAAGAAGAACACCGCCTGGCATGAGGCCGGCCACGCCCTCGTGAACATGATGCTCGAACACACGCACCCGTTGCACAAGGTCACCATCATTCCGCGCGGGCAATCGCTGGGTTCGACGATGCAATTGCCCGAGAAAGACATTTTAAGCCGCAGCCGCAAGGAAATGCTGGATGACATCGCGGTGACCATGGGCGGACGTATCGCCGAGGGAATCATGTCCGGTGATATTTCAACCGGGGCGGCGATGGACATTCAACAGGCCACGAACATGGCCCGGGCGATGGTCTGCCAGTATGGCATGAGCGACAAGGTCGGCATGGTGCAATACGGCAGTGACGACGAATATGTTTTCCTCGGGCGCGAAATGGCGCGCACGAAGGTTTACAGTGAAACCACGGCGCGCGAGATTGACGAAGAAATCAAACGTATTATTGACGAAGGCTACAAGACCGCGCAGACCATTCTATTCAATAATCGCAGCAAACTGGAATTACTGGCCAACGCGCTGCTCGAATACGAAACCCTCGACCGCGCACAGGTTGAGGAAATTATCACGACCGGCAAGTTCACTCCACCATCACCCCGGCCTTCGGGCGAAACGGTTTTGGGTGCCCCCGCCGGCACGCCTTTGCCGGAAACGCCGCCCAAGCCTGCCCCGCCCAAACTGCCCGGCCTCGGCACGCCCGCGCCCGCGACGGTCTGAAAAATCCGGCGCGAATTGGCAATGCCGGATTTCTGGGCTGCATCGACTACGAGCCATTTTCCAAAGTCTTCAAATCCTCAGCCAGAAACTGGGTGACGTCCTTGAATCGTGCCACGTTGTCCGGATTCACCGTCATGAGCGTCTGATGCGCCTCCAGACTGGTGCGCGTAATCTGTTCGTGCGTGGGATTGATGGATTCGGGCGTGCTGGATTGAACATCGCCGGGCAATTGCGGCGTGCCGTTGCTGACTTTAAAGAGCGGCAACGCTCCCAGATTTTCCAGCAACTCGGTGATGCGCGCGTTCGGATTGCACAGCTCGATACCATGCTGATCGACCCCGTTACCCTGGTTCATCCTCATGCCGAATCCCGCCAGCACGCCGAGAAATGTGCTGTCCATGAGCACGCATTCCGACAGATCGATGACAAAATGACCGTAGCCTTTCTCCGCCAGCCCGCTGAGCAACGCTTTGAAATCGGGACTGAACGAGAAGTTGGCCCGCCCGGATATTTTTATACAGGCGAAACCTTTGCCGACCAACACCAGTAATTTTGCTGAGACTGTTGACATGGTTATGATCTGTTTTAGCATTCAGCATGCCGCAACCGCCTGCGGCAGGACTATTTGCACGAGCGCTTCCTGCAATACGAGGGATTCATCGAGTCCACTGGACACCAGCTGCTGGTTGCAGCGCAGCAGCAAATCCATGGCCCGGATCAACTCAGCCTGGCTGTATTTTCTTGCCTGGGGGAGCGCCTTGTAAAGCACGTAGGGATTCAACGCCAGCGGATTAAATCGCCGGTCGGCGGGCAGCTTGTCCGCCGGCACACGCTCTAGTTGCGCTTTGAACCGGTTGTAATCCACTTCCGGTTTAATCCAGCCTTCGCGCAACATCTCCTTCAACAACAGCATCGCGCGTACCTTGGCGATCAAACCGTAAAGCAGTCCGATTTCGGATTTGTGCGAATCGGTTTTGACTTCCCACAGTTCCTCATCCAATCGCCGAAGCAGACGCGGCAAGTCACGGTCGCCCAGGGCGTCGCCCAGCGCAAAGGCCCGGGCTGTCTTGTTCCGCGTACAAATCGCGGCCACATCAGCCAGCTCGATTTTTTTCCGGTCGCCGGCGTACAGACACAGCTTTTCAACCTCGCTGTCAATCTGGCGCGGATGGGGGCCGACGCGGTTGACCAGTTCCGCCAGTGCTTCGTCGGAAATTTCCTTCCGCCGGGAGCGCACGTCCGCGCGCGCCGCCATTTCCGCCCGTTCCACCCAGTCCCGGTCATCCGCCGACCAGCCGGTGAAAGTTTCGGTCGTCCCGATTTTGTCGAGGGTTTTGAAGAAAGACTTGCGTTTATCCACCTTGCCGGCGCTGATCAGCAGCCGGACCCCCGACCATTTGAAATATTTAAGTTCCTCGGCCAGTTGATTCAGTGTTTCCACGACATCCGCCGCGGACGCGGTACGTTCATCACCCAGAAAATTACAGTCCCGCAGCCAGACGACCTTGCCGGAGCCGAAAAACGGAAGGGTTTGCAGCGCTTCGCGCAACCGCTTGAGGGCAGTCAAAGCCTCGCCGCTGTTGGAAACGGACGCTTCGATGATTTCATGGTCCATGCCGCCCAACTCTTCACTCCATTGCTGATAAAGTTGTTTGGCGCGTTCTTTGACGGCGAATTCGTCGTCGCCGCAGATGATGGCCAGCGATTGAGATTTTACGGCGGGCATTTTATTCGGCTTCGCTGCCGGCTTCGTTGATCCGGTTCAGCACTTCGCTCATGTCCTCGACTTGCTCGAAAAGCTCGGAGGCGACAAAAATCGGCTTCTTTTGGGCGGCGGCGATGGCCAGGCAATCACTGGGGCGCGCGTCCACCTCGACGATCTTGCGGGCGACTTCGTTTTGCTGCTGCAAAATCAGCCGCGCGAAGTAGGTGGAATTTTTCAAATCCGTGATGATGACGCGTTCGACGTTGATGCCGAAGCCCTGGAAAATCCGGTTGATGAGGTCGTGGGTCAGCGGCCGTTCCTTGGGTGTCTGGCGGAGAAACATGCCGATAATCTGCCCCATTTGCGGCTCGACGTTGATGACAAAAACTTTTTCATCGTTGCCTACAAACAAGGCACAGCCGCTGTTGGCGGGCAGAATCCCTCTGATTTGCACCGGTACGACGTCATGCTTCATAGCCTGAATTTAAACTGGTTCCGGGGAAATACAAGTCCCCCGTGGCGCCTCAATGTGCCTGTCCACATCCGCACGCGGAAGCCGCTGTTTGCCCCGGGGCATAGTTCAAATAGGGCCCCAGCCACCGCTCAACTTCTGCCACCGTCAATCCCTTGCGAACGTGATAATCCAATACCTGATCACGGCCAAGTTTGCCGACCGCAAAGTATTTTGAATCAGGATGAGCAAAATACAGGCCACTTACGCTGCTGACCGGCCACATGGCACAGCTTTCCGTCAACCGGATGCCGGCCTGATTTTCCACGTCGAGCAGCTTCCACAGAATTTGTTTCTCCGTGTGATCCGGACAGGCGGGATAGCCTGCGGCCGGCCGGATACCGCGGTATTTCTCTGCGATCAAATCGTCGTTGGTCAGACGCTCATTTTTGCCGTAGCCCCATTCTTCGCGTACGCGCTGGTGCAGGAATTCCGCAAATGCTTCCGCCAGCCGGTCGGCCAGTGCTTCCGCCATGATGGCGTTGTAATCGTCGTGATCGACCTTGAGCTTTTTGACCAGCTCCTCCAACCCATGTCCGCTGGTTACGGCAAATGCGCCCAGATAATCATTCGATGTTCGGTGTTCGGCGTTCGATGTTCGATGTTTCGGTGCTACAAAATCTGCCAGGCACCAGTTCGGGCTGCCGTCGTCTTTTACAATCTGCTGGCGCAGAAAATGGAATGTAGTCAGCACCTGCTTCCGGAAATCGTCGGTGTAAAGTTCTACGTCATCGCCGACCCGGTTTGCCGGGAAGAAACCATAAACGCCGCGTGGCTGGAGCAATTTGCCGGCAATAATCTTTTCCAAAAGTTTTTCCGCATCCGCAAACAACTTGCGCGCTTCCTCGCCGTGCTTTTCATGATTCAGGATGGCCGGATACCGTCCCCGTAGCTCCCAAGTGTGGAAAAACGGCGACCAGTCAATGAACGGCACAAGGTTGTCTAAAGTAATTTGTAGAAGACGACGTGAGGAGTCTCCATCTAATTTTTTTGAAGTGAGACTCGTTACCTCGTCTCCTACTTTGGAAGAAAGAGCACACACTCCGGTAAATTCCGGTTTGGGCAGATCATCGAACTTCAGCTTCGGCGCATTGGCGCGGGCGGCTTCGAGCGACAAAAGTTTGACCGCCTGTCTGCTGTGCTGGGCGCGGACACGATCATATTCTTCGCGGATTTGCGCGGCAAATTTCGGCCGCTGTTCGGCGCTGACCAGATTGCTCACCACCGGCACGGCACGCGAGGCGTCCAGGACATGAACCACCGGTTGGCCGTAACCGGGCGCAATCTTCACCGCCGTGTGCGCTTTACTGGTTGTCGCACCGCCGATGAGCAGCGGTAATTTCAGGCCTTCGCGCTCCATCTCCCGGGCCACATGAGCCATTTCGTCCAGCGACGGTGTAATCAGCCCGCTCAAACCGATGAGGTCCACCTTTTCCTCGCGCGCGGTCTGCAAAATCTTGTCGCACGGCACCATTATACCCAGGTCAATCACCTCGTAATTGTTGCAACCGAGCACGACGCCGACGATATTTTTGCCGATGTCGTGCACGTCACCTTTGACGGTGGCCAAAAGGATTTTGCCGGCCTTCTTATACGCGCCACCGGCGGCCTGTTTCTCCGCTTCCATGAACGGCAGCAAATAGGCCACGGCCTTTTTCATTACCCGCGCTGACTTCACTACTTGCGGCAGAAACATCTTGCCGGCGCCAAACAAATCGCCGACAACATTCATGCCGGCCATGAGCGGGCCTTCGATGACGAGCAATGGTTTGCCGTATTTCTGCCGCGCTTCCTCAACGTCGGCATCAATGAAATCCACGATGCCCTTGACCAGCGCATGGCTGAGCCGTTCTTCCACGGTGCCTTTGCGCCACGCATCTTCCACCACCTCGGCTTTCCCTTTTTGCTTTACCGATTCGGCAAACTTGATGAGCCGTTCGGTGGCGTCTGGTCGGCGATTGAGCAAAACATCCTCGACCAGTTCGAGTAGATCTTTCGGAACTTCTTCATAGACGGCCAGCATGCCGGCGTTGACGATGCCCATGTCCAGACCGGCCTTGATGGCGTGATACAGAAACGCGCTGTGCATCGCCTCGCGCACGGTATTGTTACCCCGGAACGAAAACGACACGTTGCTGATGCCGCCACTTACTTTCGCCAACGGCAGGTTTTCCTTGATCCACTTTGTGGCGCGGATGAAATCCACGGCGTAATTCGCATGTTCCTCCATCCCGGTGCCGACGGTGAGCACGTTCGGATCGAAAATAATATCCTGGGGCGGGAAGCCGATTTTCTGGACCAGCAAATCGTAGGCGCGTTTGCAGACCGCAATCCGCCGTTCAAACGTATCCGCCTGACCGTTTTCATCGAACGCCATTACGACAACAGCCGCGCCGTAGCGGCGAACCAGTTTTGCATGACGTAAAAACTTCTCCTCGCCTTCCTTGAGGCTGATGGAATTGACGATGCCCTTGCCTTGCAGGCATTTCAGGCCGGCTTCGATGACCTCCCATTTCGACGAGTCCACCATTACCGGCACCTTGCAAATATCCGGCTCGGAGGCAACCAGATTGAGAAACCGTATCATGGCGGCGACGCCGTCAATCATTCCCTCATCCATGCAGACGTCAATCACCTGCGCGCCGTTCTCGACCTGCTGACGCGCGACGGCGAGCGCCGCCTCGTAATCGCCGGCCTTGATGAGCTGGGCGAACTTCGGCGACCCGGCCACGTTGGTTCGCTCGCCGATGTTAAGAAAATTGATGGAGACGTTTGTTGAGCGTAGGTCAGGCGTCTCGCCTGTCTCACTCTTTTGTGGGATGGAAATGGAGACAGGCGAGACGCCTGTCCTACCTTGCGTATCGCCGTGTATGGTCAGCGCATCCAGCCCGCTGAGGCGCAACGCCGGTTCGACCACCGGCGGCACACGCGGCGGCAGGCCACGCACCGCTTCGGCGATGGCCTTGATATGCGCCGGCGTGGTGCCGCAACAACCACCGACGATGTTGAGCCAGCGGTTTTGCGCCCATTCCTTCAATTGCGGCGCGAGAGTTTCCGGTGTTTCGGGAAAGCCGGTCGGGAGCAGGGGATTGGGCAAACCGGCGTTCGGATAGGCGCTCACATAAATCGGCGCGAGCCCGGAAAGCTCTTCGATGAGCGGACGCAGTTCCTTCGGGCCCAGCGCACAGTTCATCCCGACGGAGAGCAAGGGAACGTTGGAAATAGAATTCCAAAATGCCTCGACGGTCTGGCCGGTTACTCCGCGATTGCTCCCCGCCTGAATGAAGGTGACGGAAGCAAGGATGGGAACGATTTTTGCAGGACAGGCATCCTGCCTGTCTCCATTTCTATTTTCCGCTTTTGTTTTTTTAAGGTCAGAGACAGGCGAGACGCCTGTCCTACGAGATAGCGGCGCAATTCCCCGCTCCTCAAATATTTTCTGGATGGCAAAGAACGCCGCCCGCGCGTTCAGCGTATCAAAAATGGTCTCCACCAACAGCAGATCCGCACCGCCGTCGAGTAGGCCGTTGATTTGCTCGCTGTAAGCCTTCACCAGCTCGTCGTAATTCGTGCCGCGCGCGCCGGGATTGTTCACGTCCGTCGAAATCGAGGAAGTTTTTGTCGTCGGTCCGATGGCGCCGGCGACAAAGCAAATCCGTCCAGGCTGCGCCTTTTCAACCAGGATTGCCGCGCGGCGCGCACATTCCGCGCCCGCCTTGCTCAATTCGTAGGCCAGCGATTCCAGCCCGTAATCCGCCAGTGAGATGGCCTGGGAGTTGAACGTGTTCGTTTCGATGATGTCCGCACCCGCTTCGAGATACTGGCGATGGATGTCCTCGATGACCTGCGGCCGGGTGAGATTCAGCAGGTCGTTGCACCCTTTGAGGTCTTTGCCGCGCCAATGCTTGAACCGCTCGCCGCGAAAGGCCGCCTCATCCAGCTTGCGTTGCTGGATCATCGTGCCCATCGCGCCGTCGATGATGACGATGCGTTCGCGCAACAGACGTTCGAGCTGTTCAATCCGGTCCGGCATGGATTGGTGTTAAATTAACCGGTTCCAAACTAATGAAAAGCCGCCGGGAATGCAAATATAAAATCAACGCATCCTGATACGATGATATTAAATGTTTGAATCAGAATGGCGAATGGGATTGTGTCGCCGGAAGGGTGGGCTGGCGTTTCGTAAACCACGATAGTCCTTGATTGAATGAATGGATTTTTTTAATAATGCACGGTCGTCAGAAGCGTTATGAGAAACAACTCGCATAACTATCCGCGCGGACGCACGTTGCGCCTGAAGAATAAGGGTAAATTGATTATCCTGGGGTTGGCGGCAACCTGTGGTCTTGTCGGTCTGCCGGTTCAGGCCGCCTGGACGCCGCCGGACAGCGTCATTATTTACGCCAATTACGATCCTAATCCCGGCGGGAGCCCCATCGGATTGAGCAGTCGAAATAGCGGCGGGCCGGCTTATTATACCGGAGGCAGTGGTTATGCCTCCCGGGAAGCCGTGGCATTTACGACCGATGCCAACAGTTACCTGTTGGATTTAGTATCAATTGACGTAACCCGCGTTCTCGGTGACCCGGCCGATTTAACGGTTTCACTCTACGGCGACGTCGGGGGTACACCCGGCACGAGTCTGCTTACCTTCTCCAATGCCGACTCGATCGCCAAGGGAGCCCGCTTCTTCACCACCACGCCGTTTACGCTTGAATCCGACACCACCTACTGGATTGTCGCCGAGCCGAGTTTTCTTGAACAGAATGATTTCCAATGGTGGGACAGCGTCACAGGGGGGATTGATAGCAGCAGTGCCTTGGATACGGGCACAGGCCTTTGGGACTCTTGGATCAGTGAGACGAGCGCTTACGCTCCTTCGGTGGCCGTCTATGGTGCGCCGGTGCCGGAACCTTCAACCCTCGCCCTGGCCGGACTGGGTGTCGTCACTCTGCTGGTTTTTCGACGCCGCTTGTTCTGATTCACAACTCGCGATAATTCTTTCGGGAAATTCGCTGCGTAAATCCATCTATATGGCAATTGATGGAATGACGAACAGGGCTAATAACCGGCTATTGCTTTTGATACAGCAGATTTTGGCTTTTTGGGCGCTTTTCCTCCTTCGTTCATTGACACCACCCGGTCGTCTGATAAATTGCGCGCTGCTTTATTTCGGTGGAATTCCCCCTGCGAAATTGAAAGCGTAAATTATTTAATAAAATTGGATGATTATGGCTAAAGCATTGAAATACGTTTATTTGTTTGGCAACAAAAAGGCCGACGGTAACGGCTCCATGAAGCCGCTGTTGGGCGGCAAAGGCGCGAACCTCGCCGAAATGTCCCGCATCGGTCTCCCGGTGCCTCCGGGCTTCACCATCACCACCGAGGTCTGCACTTACTATTACCAGAACAAAAAGACCTACCCGAAAATTCTCGATCCGCAGGTCAAGGAAGGCGTCGCCTTCATCGAGAAAATCATGGGTACCAGGTTCGGCGACAAATCGGCCATGCCGCTCCTCGTCTCCGTCCGCTCCGGCGCCCGCGATTCCATGCCCGGCATGATGGACACCATCCTCAACCTCGGTCTAAACGACGAGACCGTGCTCGCGCTGGTCAAGGCGACCAAAAACGAGCGCTTCGCCTGGGACTGCTACCGCCGCTTCATCCAGATGTACGGCGACGTCGTCATGGGCGTCCAGAAACGCCCGAACGAAGACCACGAACCGTTTGAAGTGGTCATCCACAAGCTCAAGCACGACCGGTATCACGCGGACATCGAAGACACGAAGATGAACGTCAAGGACCTCCAGGAACTGGTGAAACGGTTCAAGGCCCTGATCAAGGAACGCACCGGCAGTGAGTTTCCGCAGGATCCGTGGAAGCAGCTCTGGGGCGCCGTCGGCGCCGTGTTCGGTTCCTGGATGAACGACCGCGCCATCGTCTATCGCCGCAAATACAACATCCCGTCCGAATGGGGAACCGCCGTCAACGTCCAGGCGATGGTTTACGGCAATACCGGCGACAACTCGGGTTCCGGCGTGGCCTTCACGCGCAACCCGGCCAATGGCGTCAAGGAGTTCTACGGTGAATTTCTCATCAACGCCCAGGGCGAAGACGTGGTGGCCGGCGTGCGTACGCCCGAACCGGTGGCGCAGCTGAAGAAGCATTTGCCCGCCGCGTTCAACGAACTGGAAAACATCCGCAAAACGCTCGAAACGCATTTCAAAGACGTCCAGGATTTTGAATTCACGATTCAGGACGGCAAAGTGTTCATGCTCCAGACCCGCAACGGCAAGCGCACCGCCATGGCCGCGCTGAAGTTCTCCATGGACATGTGCCAGGAGAAGTTGATTGACTGGAAGACTGCCATCAAGCGCAACCCGGCCGAACAGCTCGACCAGTTGCTCGCCCCGATCTTCGACCAGAAGGCCGAGAAAGCCGCCAAGGCCATCGCCACCGGCCTCCCCGCCGGTCCCGGCGCCGCCAGCGGCAAACTGTATCTCAATGCCGACCGCGCGGACGCCGCCGCCGCCAAGGGCGAAAAAGTGCTGCTGGTCCGCAATGAAACCTCGCCGGAAGACCTCCGCGGCATGATTGCCTCCGAAGGCATCCTTACCGCCAAAGGCGGCGTGAGTTCGCATGCCGCGCTCGTCGCCCGCCAGATGGGCAAAGTCTGTGTCTGCGGCGCTGCTGCGTTGCAGATTGATTACAATGCCAAGACCGTCATCGCTGGCGGACAGACCTTCAAAGAAGGCGACTTCCTGTCCATCAACGGCACCACCGGCAAGGTTTACGGCGGCCAGATTCCGACCGCTGCGTCGGAGATCGTCCAGGTGCTCGTCGAGAAATCCCTCTCGGGTTCCGAAAGCGAGACCTACAAGATGTTCAAGACCCTCATGGATTGGTGCTCGAAGGTGACCCGGCTACAGGTCCGCACCAACGCCGACACGCCCGAGCAGACGGCCAACGCCGTTGCCTTCGGCGCCAGCGGCATCGGCCTGTGCCGTACCGAGCACATGTTCTTTGCGGGCAACCGCATAGACGCCATGCGCGAAATGATTCTGGCCGACAGCAAGGAAGACCGGAAAACGGCGCTGGCGAAAATCCTGCCGTATCAACGCGAGGATTTCATCGGCATGTTCAAAGAATTGAAGGGCCTGCCGGCGACGATCCGTTTCCTCGACCCGCCGTTGCACGAATTCCTGCCGCACGAAGGCGCAGCGCAACAGGATCTGGCGAACAAGATGGGCGTGCCCGTTGAGAAGATTCAACAGCGCGTGAAGGAATTGCATGAGTTCAATCCCATGCTCGGCTTCCGCGGCTGCCGGTTGGGCATCGTTTATCCGGAAATTTCCGAGATGCAATCGCGCGCGGTGTTTGAAGCCGCCGCCGAGGTCCAAAAGGCCGGCATCAAGGTGAAACCCGAAGTCATGATCCCGCTCGTCGGCTTCAAGAAAGAGCTCGACCTCCAGGTGGAAGTCGTCCATCGCGTGGCCAAAGAAGTCATGGCCGAGAAGAAGGTGAAGCTCGACTACCTAGTGGGCACGATGATTGAAGTGCCCCGCGGCGCGCTCACCGCGGATGAAATCGCCCAGACGGCGCAATTCTTCAGCTTCGGTACCAACGACCTGACGCAGACGTGCCTGGGCATGAGCCGCGACGATTCCGGCTCGTTCCTCGGACCGTATCAGGAACTGGAAATCATCAAGAAGAATCCGTTCGCGACGATTGACCAGACCGGCGTCGGCCAGCTCATCAAGATTGCCGTGGAGAAGGGGAGCAAGACCCGGCCCGGCATCAAACTGGGCATCTGCGGCGAACACGGTGGCGATCCCGACAGCGTGAAGTTCTGTCATCGCGCTGGATTGACCTATGTCAGTTGCTCGCCGTTCCGCGTGCCGGTGGCCCGCCTGGCCGCCGCGCAGGCTGCGCTGGAAGACGAAGCCGCCAAACCGGCGAAGAAGAAATAGGTAGGGACGGCCCGCCGGGCTGTCCGCAGCGGTCGCCTCGCCGAGGCGGCCCTATCAAAGCAATTCAAAGCCGCCCTGAGAAATCGGGGCGGTTTTTTCATACCGGATTTGTAGGAGACGAGGTAACGAGTCTCAATCTTCTTGAGAAACCGCCAATTTACAGGAAGAATTGAACTTCCTCACGTCGGCTGTTACAGTTTTTCTCACAGGTTTCTTGCCGGGCGTGCCGATCTCCGGCATAAAGAGGCCAACAAACCAAGATTATGGCCAAAAACAAAATTCCCACCAAAACGCTGGCGGAACTCAACCGCCAGTTTAATTACGAACTGACCGCCGCCCATGCCTACCTCGCCCTGTCCGTCTGGTGCGCCAACCGGAGTCTCAAAGGTTTCGCCGGCTTCTTCGCCAAACAGTCGAGTGAAGAGCGTGAACACGCGGAGAAACTCATGAATCACGTCCTGGACCGCGGCGTTGCGCCCGAGTTGGTGACGATCGCGGTGCCGAAACAGAACTTCAAATCGCTGCTGGAAGTGGTGGAAAAGGCGCAAGCGATGGAGCAGGCCAATACCGGCGGGATTAACGCCGTTTACGAGGCGGCCGTGGCAGCCAAAGATTATCCGGCCCAGGTGTTGATGCACTGGTTTATCAAGGAACAGGTGGAGGAGGAAGCCTGGGCCGGCGAACTGGTGGACCGCGTCCGGGCCGCCACCTGTGCCGGCAGTCTTTCGGACCTTGACCGCCATGTCGAGAAGCTCCTCGCAGACGATAAGGAAGCCTGAGCCAGCCCTACCACAGGGATTCAAAACCGCTCCGGGAAACTGGAGCGGTTTTTTATTCAAATTCTTTCGCCGGACGAATATATCCTGTCACCTTTTCAGGCGGTTTCCTAACTATAAAGTGACACGATGAACATCCAGGCCAGGCCGACCGGAATTTACAGCAGCGGGAATTTATTATTTTTCCTGCGTTTTGTAATTTGCCGGTGCCTGAACGACGATTAGACTTCCAGCCAACCTTATGGGAAAGAATCCATCAATGAAAAAACCTGTCCTGCTGATTACAGTGGCCCTGACGCTGGGCCTCTCTATGACGGCCTGCAACAAGTCCGGCAAATTAAACACCACTTCCAAGACTCCGGCGCCGTCCGGGCCGGTGGAGTTCAAGTTGAAATGGCCGGTGGGCGAGCACATTGTGCAAAGCCTCGACTTCAAGCAGAAATCCGAGACAACCGTGCCGAACCAGCCAACCCCAGTGAAACAGGAAATGGCCATGGGCCAGAGTTATGGTCTGTCGGTTTTGAAGGAAGACGCCGACGGCGGGCATGAGGTGGAGATGGAAATTCTACGCATGCGAATGAAGATGAACCAGGGAAGCCGAACCCTCTTTGATTACGATTCAGACAAAAAATCGCCGGGAGATAACGCCAATCCAGTGGCCGAAGTGCTGCAAAAAATCGTGGGTGCCAAACTTCAATTCTTTTTGGACGCCAGCAACAGTGTGCAGCGAGTTGAGGGCATTAACGAATTGAGAAACCGGTTGACGACCAGCGGGAATCCGAGGGATCCATCGGGAGCCATCAAGGGCATATTCAGCGAGGATTATTTCAAACAAATGATGGATTTCGGCCAGAATTTGCCGTCCAAACCGGTACAGCCCGGCGACAGTTGGTCGGCGACCCGGGACATCTCAATGGGTGAAATCGGCGCCCTGACATTGAATTATGACATTACCTTTAAAAACTGGGAGCAGCGGGGGAAACGCACCTGTGCCCGCCTGGAATATCAGGGAACCGTGAAAAGCCGACCGGCCCCAAATCCGGCTTCCAATGGAATGACCATGACCATCCAAAGCGGCAATACTTCCGGCGTGTCATGGTTTGATCCGGAGCTGGGAATGGTCATCGATTCCAACTTCAACCAGGACATGAAAATGACCATAACCGTGGCCATGCCCACGCGCGGAAAGACCGTGACCCAGACCATGACGAGCGATGTAAGTCAGGAAATCAATATGAAACTGGATTCGGTGAAATGAACCGGTCCGGTTTTGGTCGCCAACAGGAGATTTCCCCGGCCATTTTCTTTGCCTACGCTTGACCGGGTTTGTCGCCAAATGCCGAGGCGACGATTTCCGGTCTGGGAGGCTGAGTGAGCAAGCTCACTATCGGTACGACCACCAGCGGCAGAAACATGGCGATGGCGCCGGCCACCGGAATCAGCGGCTTGCCCCACAATAAAAACAATGCCACAGCCGTGCCAACTCCCGAAATCATTCCCGCGTAAGCGCCAATTTTGGTCGCCCGCCGCCAGAACAGCCCGTAAACATAAGGTGCCAGGAATGCCCCGCTCAATGCGCCCCACGCAATCACCATCAGATTTACAATCACGTCCACCTTGCTCAACGCGATCAGCAGTGACAGCACCACAAACACCGCGCACAACACGCGCATCAGAATCATCGTACGCCGGTCGTTCGTTTCCCGGTGGGTCATGGCGCCGTAAATGTCAATGGCGATGGCTGAGCTGCTCACCAGCACCAACGACGACAGGCTGGACATGGAGGCGGAAAACACCATCAGCAGGATGATGAGCACCAGCCATTGCGGCACGAAGCTCGTGATGAAAAACGGCATCAACAAATCGAGGTTCGGCTTGTTCGTCGCCGCATCCACGATGGGCGCCAGGTCGGTCTTCGGGTCCGCGAAGAACAGGTGCGTCAGCGCGCCGCTGTAATACGCGCCGAACGACATGAATAACGCAAAGACAGTGGCGATGGTCATGGCGCGCTTCACATCGGCCTTGCTGCGGATGGAATAAAATTTTTGCACCATCTGGGGCAGTGCCCATGGACCGAAGCTGGTGATGAGCACAAGGGAAAGCAGGGTCACCCAACCGGGAAACGGCGGTCCAACCGTTGGCGGTGGCGCGTGCAGGCCCGGCATGTATTTGGGATCGAGCAGCGCGGTGAACGACGCGCCCAGCCCGCCTTTCATGCTCACGAGCAGCAGCACCATGATCAACACGCCGAAAAATTCGACGATGCCGCGGATGAAATCGCTCAACGCCACGGCGAAGTAACCGCCCATGACGAGATAGACGCCGGTCAGGGCGGCGAGGAAGTAAAGGGCTTCGTTGTATTGCAGCCCGATGGTTTTCTCGAAGAGATAACTCAAGCCCATGTAAACTGACGCCGAGTACGGAACGAGGAAGACAAAGACGACGACCGCCGAGATGGTTTGCAGCGGTTTGCTGTCATAACGGGCCCGGAGGAATTCGGGCATGGTCAGCGCGTTGAGCCGTACCGTCATGTCGCGGGTGCGCGCGGCCAGGACGAGCCAGGCGAGCAGGGTGCCGATAAATGTGTTGCCCAGCACAATCCACATCGTCTGAATGCCAAACCCCCAACCGAGCCGTCCGGCGTAGCCGATGAAGAGGACGGCCGAGAAATAAGTGGTGCCGTAGGCAAATGCGCTCATCCACGGCCCGAGCGTGCGGCCGCCCAGGAAGAAATCGCCGAGATTTTTGGTGCGTTGCATGCACCAGTAACCGATGGCGAGCATGACAAAGACGTAAAGGACGACGAGCGAGATATAGGTCATGGGGTTCATAGGATTACCGGCATTACGCCGGACTTGGCGGCGACGATGCAAGCGGATTGGCAGCCCGATTGACGGGTATTTGGCAATCAAAATTTGTAAATGAGAAAAGCTAACTTGAAGCAAGGTGGGTGACGGTGCAGACGGTATGACCTGGGTGGCCGAAGACTCGTGTAAATGAACGCCCCATTGAATGACTAATGACGAAGCTCTAATGCCTAAAGAATAACCAAGCCCGAATGCTAAAAGATTTCCAGCGACGGGTCGCCATTTAGCGATTCGGTATTTGGTATTATTTGGTTACTATGGTTTAGGGCTTAGGTTTTATATTTTGCTTTGTTCCGCCAGCAACTACACAAAAATACAAACCATGCCCACCATCGTCACCCGTTCATGGACGCGGAGCTTGACGGATGGCGGCGCTGCGGTATGGTTTCGGGTCATAGGAGAGCCATGAATACCGACAATAAGAGCCCCTACAATGCTACCGTCATCGGGCGGGAGGAAATCAACCCTCAGCTTGTAATTCTGCGCATCCAGTCCGATGGCGCATTATTCGATTTCAAGCCCGGCCAGTTTGCCGTGCTGGGATTGCTGGGAAATGAACCACGCGTGCCGGAAGCCGCCGCCGAAGAAACGGTAACGGCGCCGGACAAAATCATTCGGCGGGCTTACAGCATCGCCTCCTCCAGCGTGGAACGGCGTTACCTGGAATTTTATCTCGCCCTGGTCACCAGCGGCCAGCTCACGCCGCGCCTGTTTGCCTTGCGGCCCGGCAGCCGGCTTTTGCTGGGTCCCAAAGCCAGCGGCGTGTTCACGCTGGATAAAGTCCCGGCGGGGAAAGCCATCGTTCTCATCGCCACGGGGACAGGCCTGGCGCCGTACATTTCGATGCTGCGAACGATGCTGGTGAACGAGACGCAACGCCGGTTCATCGTCCTGCATGGCGCGCGCTTTGGTTGGGACCTGGGATATCGCGCCGAACTTGAAAGTCTGGCCCGGTTGCGGCCGAACCTGACCTACATTCCCAGCATCACGCGGCCGGAGCAGGACCCGACTTTTCACGGACACACCGGCCGGATACAGGCGCTGTTGGAACAGGGCGTGATTGAAAAGGAATCCGGCGTCACCCTGGAATCGTCACAGACCGATGTTTTCCTCTGCGGCAATCCGGACATGATCAAAGCTGTCAAAGCGATGCTCGAAGGTAGGGGATTCCAAACCGATCAGACCGGCAAACCGGGAACCATCCACGTCGAAGAATACTGGTGAACGGGAAATTTTGAGTAGTTGCACGCTTTGGTGGGGCGAGGCTACTGACGAGCCGGCTCGCAAGGGCGCTCGCCTCACCAGAATTTCATTACCGAAATTTGTGATGGAGTCGGCAACTGCGCTTCGCTATCGTCGGACAACATTTCCGGAAGTTGGATTTCATGAGCAAACTCAGCCACACAACTCAATTACGCGTCCGCTACAGCGAGACGGACCAGATGGGAACATTTTACAATTCCCGCGCGCTGGAATGGTTCGAGTGCGGCCGCACGGAACTGATGCGGCACCGGCTGCGAATGTCCTACGCCGTACTGGAAGAGAGAGGCATTTTTCTCCCTCTGGTGGAGGCGCATTTGGAATTTCCGGGCGGCGCGCGCTATGACGATTTGCTGGACGTGGCGACCACGGTGGAATTTTCCGGCCGGGCGAAATTGCGGTTTGAAGTTCAGATTACGCAAAACAGCACCGGCAAATCGGTGGTGTGCGGTTATACCGTCCACGCCTTCATGGACACACAGGGCAAACCCATCCGCCCGCCCGAATGGTTTGTAGAGTTGTTTGAAAAGGCCGCGTAAAAGGCTTCCGCCTCACGCGGCAAGCCGTGTAAAGCATCGCTCTTCGGCAGCACCGCGTTGCCTGCTCACGATTTATCGGAGCTGCGCGGCCTCAGTGCTGGCGACGCAGCAGCGTCGCCCTGCCATTTAGCTTCAATCCTGCTTGAAGACCGGCAATTCTTTTTGGGCCAGCACATGATAACCCTGTTTTTGCAAGAGCTCGCGGGCTTTGGCAGCATCAGGAACTTCGAGCACCATGATGGCGCGGTTGTTGGCAATGAAACCGGAGGCGTTGTCGAGGTTGATGTTCTGGGCGGCGAGACAATCGGCCACGGCATGTAACCCACCCGGCTGGTCCGGGACTTCGACCGCCAGCGCGTCCACCAGTTTCACCACAAACCCTTCACGCCGGAGTGCCTGGCTGGCTGCTTCCGGATCGCTGACCAGAAATTTCATCACGCCGAACGGACCGGTGCTGGCCACGGCGAGCCAGCGGATGTTGATGTTGGCCTGGGCGAGGATTTTGGTGAAATGGGCGACCTGCCCGGGTTTGTTCTCGGCGAAAGCGGCCACCAGTTTGACATCATTCATTTGCATTTCCTCCGTGGTTTCACAGCTTGCGGTTGTCAATCACGCGTTTGGCTTTCCCCTCGCTCACCGGCAGTGAGCCGGGCGGCAAAAGCTGGACCTGGGGTTTGACCAGGATTTCCGCGCGCAATTTCTCGGCCAGATGGTTCTGCAATTTCACAAGCTGTTCCACCTGTCCTTCGAATCCGGCCTCGGCCAGCTCCACCTTCACCGTCATCTCGTCAAGCCCGTCCAGCGCAATCAGATAATTCCGGCCCACCCCCGACTGCGACATCAGGACCCGCTCAATCTGCTGCGGATAAATATTCACGCCGCGCACGATGAGCATGTCGTCCGAACGGCCGGCAATCCGGTTCAAGCGACGGTGCGTACGTCCACAGGAGCATGGCTTGGTGATGAGGGACGTGATGTCGCGAGTGCGGTAGCGGAGCAGGGGCATGGCCTCGCGGGTGAGCGTCGTCATCACCAGTTCTCCGGCTTCGCCCTCCGGTACCGGTTCGCCGGTTTGGGGATCAATAATCTCGATGAGGAAATGGTCCTCCCAGAGGTGCATGCCCTGTTTGTGCACGCACTCAAACGCGATGCCGGGGCCGTTCATTTCCGAAAGGCCGTAGGAATTGTAAACATCCACTCCCAGGCCCTCCTCGATTTTTCGCCGCGTTTCCTCGGTGTACGGCTCGGCGCCGACGAAGGCCTTGCGCAACGCAAGATCGCGGCGCGGGTCAACACCGTGCTTTTCCAGGAAGCTCGCCAGATAAAGCGCGTAGCTGGGCGTAAGGTGGATGAATGTCGTCCGGAAATCCTGCATCAGCATCAACTGCCGTTCGGAGTTGCCCGGGCCGGCGGGGATGACCAGACAGCCGATTTTTTCCGCGCCGTAGTGGGTGACCAGCGCGCCGGTGAACATGCCATAGGTCATCATATTCTGAAATATGTCCTTTTGCGTGATGCCAGTCATGACAAAGGAACGCGCACACAGTTCGGCGGCGTTGTCCACGTCCTGGCGCGAAAAGAAGAGCGCCTTGGGCTTGCCGGTGGTGCCGCTGGAGGTATGCAACCGGAGGGTGGCGTCGTAGGGCACGGCGAGCAGGCCGGTGGGATAATTCCCGCGCAGGTCGGTGCTGGTGGTGAAGGGCAGGCGGCGCACATCGGCAAGCGACCGGACGTCCTCTGGCTTCACGCCCAGTTCGGCGAATTTCTGCCGGTAGAACGGCACGCGCGTGGCCACGCGTTGAACGGTTTCCTGCAGGCGTTTGAGCTGTAGCCGCTCCAGCGCGGCGCGATCAAGGGTTTCGTTTTTCTGATCCCAAAACATGGCTGTTCACATGGCGGGAATAATCGCCGCCTTTACTCCACCGGAAAAAAGCCGGCCCGTCAAGTTTTCCCGCGGGCCGGATGCAAGAAGACGTCGGAGTGATGAAGTATTGAAGCTCCGTTCATGATTCTCTCTGCCAACGCTTCATCACTCCAACTCCCAATCCCCCCGCCGTCCCGGACCCAAAACCGGGACGGCGGCGCCCGGGATCAGAATGTATACATTAGTTCAGCGCGCAGGAAATCCATCATACCCCGACTGGCGTAGAAATCGCCCGGGAAAAGGAATTCACTCCAAAGATGGCCGCTGAGGTGTGAGTTGAATTTGTATTTCAAAACTGCTTGGAGATAGTGACCGCGAAAATCCCCTGTCCCTGTGAATGCGGTAGGCACAGTCGCTTGAGTAGGCACATCCTGATCCGCATATAAAGCGTTATAACTGAGGCTGAAATTCATGTTCTTTATCGGGTCCACGCTCCAGGACGGACCGAAACGTATGAGGTTGGCTGTTTGCCCTACGCGCGTCTCGTTCACGTAGCTGTAAACGTTGTACATTTCGCTCCACTGTGGCCATCGCCCCCACAGCACGTCGAACATTTCATCATTCCCTGTTTTGGGATTATCCCCGGTAAGATACTCGAAAACCATGCTCAACTGGTTGTTCATTTTATCCTTGAACAGATAGCTGAACTTGCTGTTTACCCCAAAAGCGTCGATGTCGTGGAACTTGCCATCAGCCGCCGCCGGCGGTGGTATTACGTTGTAGACGTATTGTTTCCTTCCGAACTGATACGCGCCCTCGGCTGAATAGTTCCAGTGCTCCTCCGCCAAACCCGAAAGCCGGCCGCCAAATGTGTAAATGTCCGCGTTGTCGGAGAATATCGAGGCCGGAGCGTCATTGAGGGCCGAATCGTGTTTGTAGATAAAAAAGCCATCCAGGTTGGCTGCCGGCATAGTTTTGTTGGCGATATAAAGAACGGCGCCTTTTTCGTTTTGGTCGGTCAGAAGATACGCATTTGGGTCTCCCCCCTGTGAGGTCGAGGGGCCGACGGTAGGCAGCCAGGCATCGGGCCGACCGCACTGGATAATGCCGATGGCATCAATAGTGGTGTGTTGATCTTTGAGATCGACGGTGAGGCGGCCTGAATCGAGGAAGGATGTAAAAGATCCGTCCTCGGGTGTGCCGTCTCCAAACAGCCAGTTGTCTCCCAGATTAATATCCTGGCGGCCAACCGTCACGGTAGCTGGCAGATCCAATGGTTTCTTCCATTGCATGTTGAGTGTGTCAATAATCCCGTAACGCCACTGCATACCTGATTGCTCGAAGAAGGTATCCATTGTCGAGGGTTTCATGAACTCGCGCGGTTCGGCAGCCAGCCGAACGTTCAAACTCAGGTCGTTTGTAATATGCGTGAATACCGCCGGGTAAAGGTTGGCTCCGATTCGGCCCCGAAAACGGAAATAGTCCTGTTCGTGAACGGCAGCAAATGGTCCGCTGCTGGCGCCCGAACCCAAACTCAACGCATTGTTGAAATACTCGTTGCGCAAGCGAATATCACCACCAAAACTGATCCAGGGCGCGGGGTTTTTCATCTCTTTGTCCCAGCGGTCGCAGTCAGCCAGGAACCGGTTCCACTCGGCACGATTCAGGGCGGCTTGGGTCTGGGCCGGACTGACCGTTGTGGCTGGTGTTGTCGTCGCCGTCGCGTTGGTTTGAGTTTGAGAGTCAGCTAGCGCGGTCACCGCAGCCAGCACAGTAAGACTCAACGTCAATTTCAGTTTGATGTTCGACATAAGATTTGGCCTTCAGGTCTGATTCAGGACCGGAGCTTTGGTTGCTGTTTTCTGCCCCCGCGGCTGGCTTCCGAACCGGCGATACACCAGAGCAATGCCGATATCCAGCGCGGGATTGGCAGTAGAATCAGAAACAATCCCCGCCATGTCCAGCCCGCATAAGGCCTTTTTGATAAAAAACAGGCGGCTTTATGGAAAAAATTCCAGATTATAATTCTTGGAAAAAGGCTGCCAGACTTGCGGGAAATCGGGTTTTGAACGCTGGATTCCGCTACGGACTCCGACAGGGTGAAAACCGCGCTTGTCAACCCTGGTGCTTTTTGTTGCACTCAGCTAAATCTTAAGTCGCTGCGATTTACATGTCTTCATCCAAACGACAACTGCTGAGCGGTAACGAAGCTATCGCCCTGGCGGCGCGTGACGCCGGCGTGGCCCTCGGCGCCGGTTATCCTGGCACGCCCTCCACCGAAATCCTGGAAAATTTTTCCAGGCTGGGCGGGTACGGCCAATGGTCGCCCAATGAAAAAGTCGCCCTCGAAGTCGCCATCGGCGCGGCTTTCGGCGGCGCCCGCGCCCTGGCCGCCATGAAGCACGTCGGCCTCAACGTCGCCGCCGACCCGTTGTTCACCGCCGCCTATACCGGTGTGACCGGGGGACTGGTCGTCGTCTCCGCCGACGATCCCGGCATGGCCTCGAGCCAGAACGAACAGGATAACCGGCATTATGCCGTCGCCGCCAGCGTGCCGATGCTCGAACCGGCGGATTCCCAGGAAGCCTACGATTTTTTGCTGGCTGCGTATGAAATTTCCGAGCGCTGGAAACTGCCGGTCATCCTCCGCGCCACCACCCGTGTCTGCCACAGTTACACCGTGGTGAATCCGCAGCCTCCGCTCGGTAAGCCGTCGGCGCCGAAGTTCGAGCGCGACATCCGGGCACGCGTGATGATTCCGGCCAACGCCCGCCTCGCGCACAAGCGGCTGCGGCAGAAGCTGGCTGAGATTGTGGAATGGAATGAAACCTGTTCCCTCAACCGGGTTGTCCCCGGCGACAAAAAACTGGGCATCATCACCTCGGGTATTTCCTTCATGCACGCCCGCGAGGCCGCGCCCGAGGCGAGCGTGCTCAAACTCGGTTTCACTTATCCGTTGCCGCTGAAAAAAATCGTCGCGTTCGCCAAAAGCGTAAAACGGTGCGTTGTGATTGAAGAAGGCGATCCGTATCTCGTGGACGCCATTCGCGCCGCAGCCATCAAGGTGAAAGGCAAGGCGGAGATGTACCGTTTCGGCGAGCTCAACGTGCCGCGCGTGCGGCGGATTCTCGACAACGACACCACGCCGGAACCGGCGCCGGTGCCCGGCAAACCGCCGCAATTGTGCGACGCCTGCCAGTATCGCCTTGTGTTCGAAGCACTCCGCCAGCGCGATTGCATTGTGGCCGGCGACATCGGTTGCTACACGCTCGGTGTGTTGAAGCCGTTCGAAGCCATGGATTCCTGTGTTTGCATGGGCGCGAGCCTCGGCGTGGGCCTGGGCCTGCGCCACGTGTTGCCGCCCGAACAGGCGCGCCGCGTCGTCAGCGTCATCGGCGACAGCACGTTCGTGCACAGCGGCATCAGCGGCCTGGTGGAAATGGTTTACAACCCGCCGAAAGACGGCCACGTGCTCATTATTCTGGACAACGCCACCACGGCCATGACCGGCCATCAGGAACATCCCGGCACCGGCCGGACCCTGGACCACGAGCGCACCAACAAACTGGTGCTCGAAGACCTGGCCCGGTCACTCGGCGTCAAACGCGTCCACGTGCTCGAGCCGCGCGTCGGTTCAAACGAATTTGAGCGTATACTGGACGAATGTCTCGCCAGCCGGGAATTGTGCGTCATCATCGCCCGCCGCCCGTGCATCCTCGTCGTCAAACGGCTGCGCGAATTGGAACAACGCGACGCGGAGCGGTGCGAGTGTGAAAAGAAGGAGACCCCATGCGCGGCAGACTGATCAATGTGGTGGTGGCCGGACTTGGCGGCCAGGGCGTGCTCAAGGCGTCGGATATTCTCGCCGACGTTGCAATGCGCGCCGGGTTCGACGTGAAGAAGAGCGAAATCAAGGGCATGAGCCAGCGCGGCGGCTCGGTCACCAGCGACGTGCGTTTCGGCCAGACTGTGCTCAGTCCCATGGTGCCGCCCGGCGAGGCGGATTATCTGCTCGTGCTCGAACCGACGCAAGTGGACCCGCACAAACATTATCTCAAGCCCGACGGCAAATTAATCACGCCCGACGCCGTGGACGCCGGCAAACTGCCGAACAAGAAAACGCTGAACGTGGCGTTGCTCGGCGCGCTGAGCGTGCATCTGCCGTTGCCGGAAACCGGCTGGCTCGTAGCCCTGCGCGAAAGTTTCCCCGCCGAATTCTTTGACGCCAACCGCCAGGCGTTTCTGGCCGGTCGCGCCGGAAACCCAAAAAAATGAACGTCGAACATCGAACATCGAACATTGAACTCCGAATAAAGCTCCATACGCTGCATTCGATGTTCGGCGTTCGGAGTTTGGCGTTCGATGTTTGCCCGATTTCAGATTTCAACCCTTGTTTATCTCAGAATTGATTATGACCAAAAACCGCGACATCCCTCCGATGCATCCGGCGAGCGCCGTGGATTTTTTGCCGCCAGCCCAGTTGCGCGACGTACAATTCACCCGGCTCAAGGAAATGGTCCAGCGCGCCTTTGATCACGTGCCCTTGTTCCGCAAACGCATGGACGAAAAGAAACTCAAACCGTCCGACCTCCGCACGCTCGACGACATCGTCAAATTGCCGTTCACGGTCAAGACGGACTTGCGCGACACCTATCCGTTCGGGCTTTGCGCCAGTCCGATGAAGGAGATTGTGCGGTTTCACGCCTCCAGCGGCACCACCGGCAAACCCATCGTCGTGGCCTACACCCAGGAAGACCTCAACGACTGGACCCGCGCCATTGTGCGCAGCCTCGCCGCATGCGGTGTGCATGACGGCGACATCGTCCAGGTCGCCTACGGTTACGGCTTGTTCACCGGTGGGCTTGGACTGCATTACGGCGCGGAAGCGCTCGGTGCCAGCGTGATTCCCATCTCCGGCGGCAACACCGACCGCCAGATCATGCTCATGAAGGATTTCGGCGTCACCGTCATCTGCTGCACCCCCAGTTATTTCCTGCACCTGATTGACCGCGCCACGGAAATGGGCGTGAACATTAAGGAATTGCCTTTGCGTACCGGCGTGTTCGGCGCCGAGCCGTGGACCGAGGACATGCGCGAACGCATCGAAGCCGGCAGCGGCATCAAAGCCTACGACATTTACGGCCTGTCCGAAATCGTCGGCCCGGGCGTCGCCAACGAATGCACCCACCAATCCGGCCCGCACATTTTCGAGGACATGTTCTATCCGGAAATCATCGACCCGAAGACGCTCGAACCGCTGCCGGATGGCACGGAAGGCGAGCTGGTGCTCACCACGCTTTGCAAACGCGCCATGCCGATGATTCGCTATCGCACCCGCGACATCACCGCGCTCGAACCCACCCGTTGCGCCTGCGGCCGCACACTCCGCCGCATCAAACGCATCGGCCGGCGCAGCGACGACATGCTCATCATTCGCGGTGTGAACCTGTTCCCGTCGCAAATCGAAGCCGCGCTGCTCAAAGTGGAAGGCACCCTGCCGCATTACCAGATTATCGTGGACCGCCAGAAAGACCTCGACACGCTGGAAGTGCAGGTGGAAGTGACCGGCGACGCGTTCAGCGACACCGTGGGCGCCATGGAGCAGATGCAGAAGCGCATCGCGCATTCCATCGAAGGCATCACCGGCTTGCATCCCGGCGTGAAACTGGTGGCACCGCGCACGTTGCAACGCAGTGAAGGCAAAGCCAAACGCGTCATTGATAAACGCATCCTGTAAATCCGAGAAAGGTGTAGTTATGAAAATTAAACAACTTTCGGTTTTCCTGGAAAACAAACCCGGCGCGCTCAGCGCGCCCTGCCGGTTGCTGGCCAAGGCCGCTATCAACATCCAGACCGCTTCGCTCGCCGATACCCGCGAATTCGGCATCCTCCGGCTCATCGTCGAGGACACCGACAAGGCACGGCGGTTGTTACAACGGAACGGCTTTGCCGTAAAAGTCACCGACGTCATTGCGTTGGAAGTGGAAGACCAGCCGGGCGGCTTGGCGGCAATCCTCGACGCCCTCGAAGGCACGGGCATCAACGTGGAATACGCCTACTCGCTCACCGGCCGGACCAAAAGCGGCCACGCGCTGCTGCTGTTCCGGTTCAGCGACCCGAACACCGCTTTGCAAGTGCTCAAGGAACGGAAAATCAACACGGTGGGGAGCGAGGAACTGAGCCGGCGGCTCAAAGGGTGATGGAGGAGTGACGAGTGGCGGGTGACGGGTGACCAGGGATGCACGTCACACGACACGCGTCACACGTCACACTTTTTGATATGAAAGAAATAAAGGAATTTTTCAAAGGCGACCAGTTCGCCGCGCGCAACAATTGTGAACTGCTCGAAGTGGGGCACGGCACCGCCAAAGCGAAAATGACGCTGCATGCGCATCATTTAAACGGGTTGGGGACGGTCCATGGCGGGGCCATTTTCACGCTGGCGGATTTTTGTTTTGCCGCCGCGTGCAACTCGCACGGCACGGTGTCGGTGGCGCTGAACGTGAGCATCACCTTCATGAAAGCCGCCACCACCGGCACACTCTGGGCCGAGGCCAGGGAAGTGTCGAAGAATTTCAAGGTGGGTGCGTACGCGGTGGAAATCAAAAACGACCAGGGCGACCTGGTGGCGCAATTCCAGGGCCTGGCCTACCGCAAGAAAGACCGATTGCCTTTCGCACCACCTGCTGCTCATTAAACGAGGATGGAGGGTAGAGGATAGAAAATCGTAAACGTCGCCTTCTTAATCGTAATCTAAATCTAAGCGGAACCAGGGCAGGGGAATTGAACCGCCGAGACGCAGAGTAAAGCGCCGCGACACCCATACTTCCCTTCAACCTTTATCTGTGTCAATCTGTGGTTTAAATTCATGTGCTCTTTGCGTTCCGTTGTATTTGATTTTGTGTCTCGGCCCCGATCCGGCCGCCGAATTTGAGACAGCCTCTGTCAGCCGACGGTTGTTTTCGGATGTGACCTTCCGGGGCTGGAATTGTCCTCCGATTGTGTGCGACGGTCTAAATCTTTTGTATAACGTCTCTTTCGCTCAAGCACCGCGGATGACAGTCAGAAAATAATGCATCCGCCAGTTGTACAAATGCCGGGAGACAGTCCGGTTTCTGAGACAGGGCGTTGCCAGGACGAAATGTCCAGTGTCCAATCATTAACCGGTCAGGAAATTCCCTCCCGTGACCGGTTGCGATTTAAAGCTGTTTGTTGCTAGGCACTTGCAATCACAGAACACCCCTTGGCATTTCCAGTGCTGAATCACCCTCCGGGATAATCGGATCGGGGAGCTATATTGACTTGGATAGCGCTTGTGTTTGTGGACGCGGCACAAGCGCGCCCCTTCAATAACGGTCCGGCGACGCAGCAATTCAGAAGGCTGTTCCTATGAAAAGAGAAGTTCTGGCAGCTCGTGTCTGCCAGCAGCAGGCGTGTGAAATACGGTTTCCAGCGCACAGTATTCAAGGGTGGTTGAAGACGATATTGGTTTTGCTGAGCGGATGGGTGTTGTCCATTTCCATCCCGGTTTTGGGTCAGCAGGTGTATGCCCTGGAATTCAATCAGGCCAACAATCAATTTGGCACTATCAATCTGCTTACCGGCGGTTTCACTCAGCTGGGCACCGAAGGCGGGACCCTTTTTAATGATCTTGCCGCCGCGCCTGACGGTGCGCTGTACGGTATCATCAATGCGACTTCACTGGTGACGCTGAACACCAACAACGGCGCGGTTGTGGGCAGCGTCAATTTCAATGTGGGCGGCATCGAGTCGCTGGCCTTTGCCCCCGATGGCACCCTTTACGGAGCCACCCAGGGCGCTCTTTACACCATCAATCCAGTCACCGGCGTGGCCACGCTGGTGGGTAATTTCAACAACAGCGTCATCGGCAACTCGGGACAAAACATCCGCTTTGGTTATAACGGTGATCTTTACAATACCGACGGTGGTGTGAATGCCACCAACACACATCTGTTTCAGATCAGCACTGTCAGCGGAGCGGCCACGCTGGTGGGAACGGTGACGAACTTTCCGGGATTGTGCTTGGAAAACGCGGGCGCCCAGATGTACGGCGTGGGCATTCAACTCGGCGCGGCGTCCTCGCCCATGCAGGATTTGCTGGGCATCGACCTGAACACTATCCGGCCCGACGGAACAAATCTCGACGGCTCGACGGTGAACATCAGCTATGAATTGTTGACTGGTAACTTTCCCAATAATTTCAATTTTTCGTCCCCGGACCTGTATGTAGTTCCCGGGTCCATCCTGCCCGCGCCCGAACCCCGTGCGCTGTTGCTTTCCATCATGGGCGGTGCGGTTTTTCTGCTCATCAGCCATAAACGCATCAGATGTTGAACAGACGATGGCGGTGGCCGGCGGGAAAAGGCGTTGTTCCCGGTTCGCGGTCGCTTCAGGCGTCTGGCTCAAATACAATTGATTAATTTTTTTTACAAACCGGCTTGCGGGCGAAGCGTCCGCCGACTAAACATAACGCCAGCATTTGAGGAACAAGGAACAATTTTTGACCAAGTGAGCGGTCGTACGTGATGCCAACGATTTTTCCGAAGTGGACAAACTGGTTACCGTTGGCCGTCATCGCCGCCCTGGCGTTGATCGGTGGAGTGGTGACTGCGGGCGTCACTTACTACTGCACGCCCAAATATACGCGGGCCGGTTACGAACCGGTTCAACCGGTGCCGTTTTCCCACACCGTTCACGTCGGCCAACTGGGCATGGATTGCCGATATTGCCACAATACCGTGGATAAATCGTGGTTTTCCAGCATTCCAGCGGCGTCCACCTGCATGAATTGCCACAGCCTCGTGCTGAAGGACGACCCGCGTCTGGCGCTCGTCCGCGCCAGTGCCACCAACAACACGCCCATTCCCTGGGTCCAGGTCCATATCGTGCCTGATTACGTCTATTTCAACCACGAAGTCCACGTCGCCCGCGGCATCAGTTGCGTCGAATGCCATGGACGGGTGGACCAGATGGACGAAGTCCGGCATGTGCAATCGTTCAGCATGAGTTTCTGCCTCGATTGCCATCGCAACCCGGCGGCGTTTGTTCGGCCACCGGACAAGGTCACCGACCTGGGCTGGCACTGGAACACCAACGCAATCACGGCGGCGCGGATGCAACGGACCAACGGCGTCGCCTTTGTTCACGACTGGAAGATTGAATCGCTGCAAAGCTGCTCGGCCTGCCATAGATGAATTTAAATCAAGACCAACCTGTTTATGATAGTAGCCGCCGACGTGAGGAGGCGGATGAATCGATGAATCATTCCGGACAAGTCCGCCTCGTTCCCTCGGCGGCTACCGGCCGCCGTTACTGGCGCAGCCTGGATGAGCTGGCCGACACGCCGGAGTTCCGGGAATGGCTGCACCGCGAATTTCCCCAGGGCGCCAGCGAGTTTGCCGACGGCGTTTCCCGGAGGCATTTCATGCGAATCATGTCCGCGTCGTTCGCGCTGGCCGGTCTGGGCGTGATGGCGACCGGTTGCCGCCGGCCGGAGGAAAAATTGGAGCCGTTCGGCCAGCAACCGGAAAATTACGTTTACGGTGAGCCGGAATATTACGCCACCGCGATGCCCACGCGTACGGGCGCCGTCCCGCTGGTGGTGAAATCGTACGAGGGCCGTCCCATCAAAATCGAAGGCAACGCCCGATTCCCCGGCGGCAACGGCGGCACCGACACTTACGCGCAGGCGTCCATCCTGGATTTGTACGACCCTGACCGTGCCAGGCGGTTCACGCACGACGGCAACCCCGTTTCGCGCGACGAGGCATTGAAATTCCTCGATGAGCTGTCGAAGAAATTCGCCGCGACCCAGGGCGAAGGCCTGGCGTTCCTGACCGAGAGCAGCATGTCGCCGTCCCGCGCCCGCCTGCAAAAAATCATCGCCGGTAAATTCCCGAAATCGCAATGGTTCACTTATGACGCCATTGATTCGGGCATTCACCAGCGCGCGGCGACGCAGGCGTTCGGCCAGCCGGTGCGGCCGGTGTTCCATTTCGACAAGGCGAAAGTCATTTTGTCGCTGGATTGCGATTTTCTGGGCAGCGAAGACGACGCGCCCAATCACATTCGCCGGTTCGTTTCCGGCCGCAAGCCGGATGGGAAAATGAGCCGGCTTTATGTCGTGGAATCGCTGTTTACGCTCACCGGTGCGAACGCGGACCATCGGTTGCGGTTGCCGACGGACACCGTGGCCAGGGTGGCGGAGGAAATTTTCACCCAGCTTACCGACCCGGTGCCGATGCTCATCCGCTGGATTACGGAGTGCGCGAAAGACCTGCTGGCCCATCGCGGCGAGGTTTTGGCCGTCGCCGGCCAGCGCCAGCCGATGGAAGCCCATTTGCTCGCCTGGGCCATCAATTCGGCTTTGGACGCCGTCGGGAACACGGTCACTTTGCTGCCGGTAACGGAAGCTCCCGGCGCGGACTTGAAAAATTTCAGCGCCCGCGCGCTGGACACGCTCGTCATACTGGGCGGCAATCCCGCCTACCATTTGAACTGGACATCCTCGGACAAGCCGAAAACCATCGTTCGCCTCGGCAGTCACGAAGATGAGACGGCGGCCATGTCGGACTGGCATTTCCCGCAGGCGCATTATCTCGAATCGTGGGGCGATGCCACGACCAGCGACGGCACGCTCGTGCCTATCCAGCCACTGATTCAACCGCTGTTCGGCGGCTTGACGGAACTGGAATTTCTGGCCCGTATCGCAGGCGAATTGCAAACGAGCACTTACGAGATTGTTCGTACTACATTCGCCGGTTCGGAGGAGGACTGGGAAAAATTCCTGTTCGACGGCTATCTCGCTGATTCGGCGGCCAAACCCATCGACGCCAAATTTGTCGCGGCTGTTCCGAAAGTAAAATCCCTGTCGCCTTCTACCAGCAACCTCGAAGTTGTTTTTTATCGCGATGCCAAGATGGATGACGGCCGTTACGCCAACAACGGCTGGTTGCAGGAATTGCCCGACCCGGTCACCAAGCTCACCTGGGACAACGCGGTGCTGATGAGCCGCCGGACGGCACGCGATCTCGGCGTGCGCAATGGCGATGTCGTTGAAATCACCCTGAACGGTCGCAGCCTCAAAGGCCCCGTCTGGACGCAGCCGGGCATGGCAAATTATTCCCTCGGCGTGGCGCTCGGCTACGGCCGCGAAAGGGCAGGGCGCGTCGGCAACGGCGTCGGCTTCAACGCTTACAAGATTTTTGCCGGCAACTATATCGAATTCGGAGCTGTCTTGCGCAAGACCGGCGAAACCTATCCGCTGGCGACGACGCAAGATCACTGGTCCATGGAAGGGCGCCCGGCTGTGCGCGAAGCGAACCTGGAGGAATATTCGAAGAACCCGGATTTCGCGAACGAGATGCACGGCGTCGAACCGCCGGTCGTGGCGCCGTTGTACCCCAACCCGCTCGATGCGGCGAAAAAGACGGCGTTGCATCAGTGGGGCATGGCGGTGGATTTGAGCGCGTGCGTCGGTTGCGGCACGTGCGTCATCGCCTGCCAGAGCGAAAACAATATTCCCATCGTCGGCAAGGACCAGATCCGGCGCGGCCGCGAAATGCACTGGCTGCGCATCGACCGGTATTATACCGCCGATCCGGACCGGGAAAAGTTGTCGGACACTTTTCTGAAAGACAACGAACAGCAATTTGCCAGTTGGATTGACGACGTGCAGGCGGTGGACCAGCCGATGATGTGCCAACAGTGCGAGGCGGCGCCGTGCGAAAACGTCTGTCCGGTCAACGCCACGGTCCACGACCAGGAGGGCCTGAACGTGATGGCATACAACCGTTGCATCGGCACGCGGTATTGCTCGAACAATTGCCCGTACAAAGTCCGCCGGTTCAATTACCTCGATTTCAACAAACGCCCGTTGAGCGAACTCAAAGGACCGGTTTATTCCACGCCGCTCACGCACCAGACGGACGGCAAATGGGATTTATTGAGTTGGTGGAAACATCCCGACGCCAGCGGCATGCGTGAGGCGGATGAGTGGGACCTGATCAAAATGGTCAAGAACCCGGACGTGACGGTGCGCATGCGCGGCGTGATGGAAAAATGCACCTACTGCACGCAACGCATCGAGCAGGCGAAGATTGCGCAAAAGGTCAAGGCCGGCGCGTCCGGTGACGTGCGGTTGACGGAAGCCGCCGGCACCGTGCCGAGGACCGCCTGCCAGCAGGCCTGCCCGGCGGAGGCGATTGTGTTTGGCGATATCAGCGACCCCGACAGCACGGTTTCCCGGCTCAAGGCGCAGCCGCGGAATTATTCCGTGCTCGGCGACCTGCTGATCAAGCCGCGCACGACGTATCTGGCGCGCATCCGCAATCCGAATCCAGCCATGCCCGATTACGACGACTGGCCGCACAGCATTGAGGAATACAAGAGCCGGGGCGGCGAATTCCAGCTGGAAAAGAAAGGAGCCTGTTGATGGCTGAAGTCGCGACCAATCTGATAGAGCTCATGCCGCCGCCGGAATTGCGCCGCGCGCCAATTGTCGAAAACAACCGCGGCCTCGGCTGGCTGACGGACAAGCTTTCGGCCTTTGCCGAAGGTAAAACTCCACTGTGGTGGTGGATTTTGTTCATTCCCGCGGCATTCGGCGCTGCTGTGTTATTGCCTGGCATGTTGATTTACCAGATTTCCATCGGTATCGGCGTCTGGGGCAACAACCAGCCGGTGGCGTGGGGCTGGGACATCATCAATTTCGTCTGGTGGGTCGGTGTCGCGCACGCCGGCACACTGATTTCGGCGATGCTGTTTCTCACGCGCCAGCATTGGCGCACGACAATTGGCCGGGCGACGGAAGCAATGACCGTTTTCGCGGTCATGATGGCGGGCCTTTATCCGGCCATCCACGTCGGGCGTGTCTGGTTTGCCTGGTTCCTGTTTCCGGTGCCCACGGCAAACGGCAACTGGCCACAGTTCCGGTCCCCGCTCATGTGGGACGTATTCGCCGTCAATACTTACCTGCTCGTGTCCATGCTTTTCTGGTACATGGGATTGATTCCCGACCTGGCGGTGTTGCGCGACCGCGCGACGACGCGAATGCGAAAAATCATTTACGGAATTTTTGCGCTTGGCTGGACCGGTTCATCGGTGCAATGGCATAATTACGAAAAGGCCTATGTCGTGTTGTCCGGGCTATGCACGCTGCTGGTGTTCACGGTGAGCTCCATCGTCGGTCTGGACTTCTGCACGGCGCAACTGGCCGGCTGGCACGCGACCATTTTCCCGCTGTATTTCGTCGTGGGCGCCGTTTATTGCGGTTTCGGCATGGTGCTGGTGCTGCTCATTCCGCTGCGCAAATGGTGTCATCTGGAAGACGTCATTACCCAACGGCACATGGACCGCATCTGCAAGCTGACGCTGCTCGGCAGTTTGGCCATCGGTTACATCTACCTGATGGAATATTTCATCGCGTGGTACAGCGGCGACCCCTATGAACGCTGGGTGTTCGGCCACCGGCTTCTGGGCCACACTTATTGGTACGGCGGCTGGATCATGCTCCTCGTCAACGTCGGCCTCGCCCAGTTGCTGTGGTTCAAAGCGGTGCGGCGAAACCTCGCGCTGGTGTTCGTCATCGGCCTGTGCATCAACGTCGGCATGTGGTTCGAACGCTTTGTCATCATCGTCGGTTCGCTCTACCAGGATTTCCTGCCGGCCAACTGGGGCGTGTATTATCCGACGTGGGTGGACATCGGCACCTACCTCGGCACGCTCGGCGCATTTTTCATGATGTACCTCCTGTTCATCAAATTCCTGCCGCTCATTGCCATTGCCGAAGTGAAGGCCGCCTTGCCGCAGGCCGATCCGCATTCGCCGGCGGGCGGCGCGAAAGGAGGCCGGCCGTGACGACGAAATTATACGGCATCATGGCGGAATTTGATTCCCCGGCGGCCATTCTGGCGGCGGCGGAAAAGGTGCGCACCGCGGGCTATCAGCGCTGGGAAACGTTCACGCCATTCCCGATTCACGGCCTGGACAAGGTGGCCGGTTACCGGAATTCGCTGGTCGGCTGGTTTGCGCTCGTGTTCGGCGGCGGCGCGTTTGTGGGGACGATGGGAATGATCTGGTACTGCAATGCGTTCGATTACCCGCTGATTGTCGGCGGCAAACCCATGTTCAGCCCGCCGATGTCCTTCGTGCCGTCCTACATCCTGATGATATTGAGCGCCGCCGTGGGCGCGTTCGTCGGCATGCTGCTCCTCAACGGATTGCCCCGGTTGTATCATCCGCTGCTGGCCAAGGCGCGATTTGCCCTGGCGTCGCGCGACAAATTTTTCCTCGTGATTGGCGCGAACGACAAAAAGTTTTCCGAAACCGAAACCCGCCGGCTGCTGGAGTCCCTCGGCGGCGCGAACATTGAACTGGTGGAAGCCTGATGCGCTATTTCCTCTATTTTGTTTTGATGCTGCTGGTCGCCACGGCCGTGGGCGTCGGCATCGCCGGCTTCCAGGGCCGGCTCTCGCGCAAGCCGCCCATCGAAATCTTTCCGGACATGGACCGGCAACTAAAACTGCGTCCGGCCCAGCCCAATGGCTTTTTCCCGAACGGCGTCAGTTCGCAATTGCCGCCGCCCGGCACCATTGCCCGGGCCGAGCCGATCCAGACCGTCAACGGTCCGGTTTATCCGTTTGAAGACGCTCCCGTGAACACCGGACGCATCACCGGCACGACGAATTTTGTCGAGACCAATCCGCTGCCCGTCACCGGCAAATTGCTTGCGCGCGGTCGCGAACGGTTTGACATCTATTGCGCCCCCTGCCACGGCGCGCTCGGCGACGGCAACGGTATCACCAAAAAACTCGGCGTGATGCCGACGGTGGCGAATTTGCACGACAAACGCATCGTGGAAATGGCCGACGGCGAAATTTTCAACACCATCACGCACGGCAAAAGCACGATGGCCGCTTACGGCCCGCTTGTGACAGTGGCCGACCGCTGGGCGGTCATCGCCTATCTGCGCGCCTTGCAGTTGAGCCAGTTGGGATCTATCAATGATCTGTCGCCAGACCAACAGGCCGCTTTGAAGAAATGAGCATGAATGTTGAACGAGTCAGTTTCAATCACTCTCGCCGTAAACCCGGTAGGGCCGAGCTGCCGCTCGGCCAGGCGGCGCGGCAGCGCCGCCCTACCAGACCCGGTTCTGGGGTTCAATGCGCGAATAAATCATGAGTTCACCCGACAATAAAACTCCGCTGCCGCCACCGTTGGACCTTTCCGGGTGGCGAAAGGTGCCCGCCGCCTTGATGGTGATTGGCGCGGTGGTGTCGCTGATTGGCGCCTGGCGAGATCCATTCGAGTTTGGATGTTCATGGCTGCTGGCATTCATGTTTTTCCTGAGCATTGCGCTGGGGGCGCTCTTTCTGGTGATGGCCCATCATTTGAGCGATGCCGGCTGGTCGGTGGCCACGCGCCGCGTCTGCGAACACATCGCGGCGTTGCTGTTCCCGTGGCTGGCGCTGCTGTTCCTGCCGGTCGCGCTTTTCGGCCGGCACATTTATTCATGGATGACGGCCGCCGACCCGCAGGCCAACAATCTTTTGCGGGCGAAATGGCCGGTATTCACGCTGCCGGGATTTTACATTACGTCGGCGGTTTTCTTCGGCCTTTGGTGGCTGCTGTCCTCCCGGCTGCGTTATTGGTCGCTCAAACAGGATGAAACCGGCGCGGCGCTGTGCACCTATCGGATGCGGTTCCATTCGGGGTGGGGAATTGTCGTGTTCGGGCTGACGCTGACGTTTTCCGGCGTGCTGTGGATGCAGGCGGTGCAATACCAGTGGTTCTCGGCGGTTTACGGCGTGTACCTGTTTGCCAGTGACACCTGGGCGGCTTTGGCGGCGGTTTATCTCATCGCGCTGCTGTTGCAGCGGCAGCGGATTCTCGACCCGGTGCTGCGCCACCAGCAATTTTATTTTCTCGGCCTGCTGTTCTTTGCCTTCACTGTTTTCCAGGCTTACAACGAGTTCGCGCAATACTTTGTCGTTTGGAACGCGAACATGCCGGAGGAAACGTTCTGGTATCTCATCCGCGAAAATGGTTCATGGTGGTGGGTGGGCATGCTGCTCATCTTCGGCCATTTCCTGCTGCCGTTCTTTGTGCTGCTGCCGGTCAAGGCCAAGACCGATTTCAAAATCATGCTGCCGGTCTGCGCGTGGGCGCTGGCGATGAATTACCTCGATCTGGCGTTCAACATCCTGCCGACGACGAATCCGCACGGTTATCCGTTCCCATGGCTCTGGCTGCAAGCCGGTTGCCTGGCGTTCATGGGCGGATTGCTCGGCTGGGCGTTCCTGAAAAATTTCAATGCTCACGCGCCGTACCCGCAAAAAGACCCGCGCCTGCTCGAAGCCATGGGAATCCGGCACCCTGCCGCTGACGAGATTCCCGGTGCGGCCCCAACCACCGGAGGTCAAGCATGAACCGCGAACGCACCGTCTGGCCCATCGGCGTGCTTTTCCTGATCGCGTGTTTTTTGTTCGCCACTTTGGTGGTGAAAGTGCGGTTCACCACGCCGGTGCCGGCGATTGACACCGATCGCGCAGCAGCGCGGGCCAAGGCGCTGGCCGAAATCCGCGCCGCTGAACATCAGGCGCTGAATCATGCGGGTTGGATTGATCAAAGCCGCGGCAGCGTGCGCCTGCCGATTGACCTGGCCATGCAAATCACCGAACGCGAATGGCAGAATCCCGCCGCCGCGCGCTCGAACCTGACGGCGCGCGTTGAAAAGGCCACCGCCCCGGCGCCCGCCGCCCCGGCCAAACCCAATCCCTTTGAATGATGTGAACGAAATCAACCAGACAAATCCGGAGGGACGAGCTCTGCGAGCCCTGAAATAATGGGCCTCGTGTAACTCGGCCCTCCGAAAAGTTGTGCAAATGAACAAAGATTTGAAGAGCAACACTTCAGCAGAAGTTGACGCCTCTTTGCGCCTGCCGTTGCTGGCGTTGTTCGGTGGCGCGGCATTGTGGCTCGTGCTGGGTTCCGTGCTGGCCATGATTGGGTCGATTAAATTTCATGCGCCGGATTTTCTCGCCAATTATGCGTGGCTGACGTATGGCCGCGTCCAACCGGCGGCCGACGATGCCCTGCTTTACGGCTTCTGCATCCCGGCCGGGTTGGGCGTGCTGTTGTGGCTGATCGCGCATCTGGGCCAGGTGCCTATGCGTGGTGTCATCGTGCCGTTGTTCGCCGCCAACCTCTGGCATCTCGGCGTGTTCATCGGTCTGGCGGCCGTCCTGCTCGGCGACAGCACCGGTTTTGCCTGGCTCGAATTTCCGCGCGGCGGTTCGGTGGTGTTATTCATCGCCTATTTGCTGCTGGCATTGTGGGCGATGATGAATTTTGCCGCGCGCCGCGAACGCGCGTTATATCCGTCGCACTGGTTCCTGGTGGCCGCGCTGTTCTGGTTTCCGTGGATTTACTCGACGTCCAATCTGTTTCTGGTCGCTTGGCCGGTGCGCGGCGTGGTGCAGGCGGTCATCGGCTGGTGGTTTGCCGACAACTTGCTCTTCGTCTGGCTGGCGTTGGTCGGCCTCGGCGCCGCGTTTTATTTTCTGCCGAAGTTCAGCGGCCGTCCGTTGCAAACCTATTACCTCGCCTTGTTCGCGTTCTGGACGCTGATTCTGTTCGGAACTTGGTGCGGCATTCCGCCCGGCGCGCCGGTACCGGCCTGGTTGCCGGCGACCGGTTCTTTTGCCGCCGCGCTGACGATTGTTCCGGTGCTCACCATCGGCGTGATCATGGTGCAAACGCTCCGCGGAGGAGAAAAATGCGGCGGCCTGGGCGGACCATTCTGCTTTGTCTGTTTCGGAACCGGCGCGTTCCTGTTGTCGTCGCTGATGTTTCTGGCGATGGCGTGGCCGCGTTTCGCCGTGGTGACGCAATTCACCTGGTTCGATCCGGCGCAAGTCCAGTTGCAGCTCTATGGTTTCTTTGCCATGACGATGTTCGGTGCGATTTATTATCTGCTGCCGCGGGTGGTGGGGTTTGCCTGGCCGTTCCCGAAACTGGCCCGCCTGCAATTCTGGCTTTCGACGGTCGGCGTGCTGCTGTTGGTCGTTCCGCTGGCGATCGGCGGGGTGGTACAGGGGATGAAATTGAACAATCCCAATATTGCCTTCCTGGAGGCGGCGAAGGCGGCGCTGTTCTATTTCCGGTTCAGCACGACTGGTTTGCTGCTCATCCTGCTGGGCAACCTGCTGTTTGCCTTGAATATCTTCGGCCTGACGTTCGTCTGGAAGCTGTCGCTGCTCAAACAAGCCCTGGCCTTGATCAAGGCGCCGCTCGAAACCGGCTCCGCCTCCATTTCATTACGGCGCGACAAGGAGGTGAAGGCATGAAAAACGGGTTCTGGGTTTTCTGTGCCGCTTTAATCGCCCTCGGCGGGTCGTGGTGCGGATTTGTGCTCGCGCCCGAATTACAATTGGGCGGTGCCAAACAAACGACCGTCCTCAATTCGTCCGATGTTTATCCAATTGAACTGTCCGGCGATGCCACGCTGGGCTTGCAGGTGTATCGCGCCGACGGCTGCGCCGCCTGCCACACCGAGCAAGTGAGACAGACCGGTACCGCGTGCAGCGTGATGCTGACTGACGCCGGGAAAAATCCGGAAGCAATCACGAACCTGATTTCGTCGCTGGTGTTGACCAATCTGACCAAGGAAGACGCCGATGCCGCTGCCGCCAAAATTGCCGCTGCCGGCGGGAAGACTGAGATTCATCTGACGGCGACCGGACCGGACATCGCACGCGGGTGGGGGATGCGGCGGAGCGTGGCGGAGGATTATCTCTACGACCAGCCGGTGCAACTGGGCAGCCTGCGCGCCGGGCCGGATCTGTCGAACGCCGGCGCGCGCGCGGACTCGAGCTGGCAGTTGCTTCACCTTTACGCGCCAAAAAGCGTGGTGAAAGGCTCGACCATGCCGCCATTCCGCTACCTGTTTGAAGTCCGCAAAATTGGACGCGAACCATCGCCGGACGCGCTGAAGTTGCCTCCGGAATTCGCGCCGCCGGCCGGGTATGAAGTCGTGCCCAAATCGGAGGCGAAGCAGTTGGCGGCGTATTTGTCGAGCTTGCGCGCCAGCGTGCCGTTGTACAGCGCGCCCATATCACCTTAGCCCTCAAGCAAGGAATTTATGCGCGTCCTTCACCTCCGCCTTCTCAATCTCTTTTCATCCTTCACCGCAGGCTACAGCCTTTCCAAAAATGATGTAGCCGCCGACGTCAGTCGGCGCAAATTGAATAAAGGCGAATGATATGGCGCGAACTACCATTCGCGGCTACGAGACCAATGGAATTGCCCTAAGATGAAACCGTTGGCGCCACCGGACAGCCATTATCTGTCAGCCGCCGTCGGCTGGTTGGGATTGGACAATGCCGCGGAGGCCGTCGCGGAGCTGGAAAAAATCGCGCCGCAATTTCAATCCCATCCGGACGTGCTGATCGTTCAGTTCGAAATCCAATCCAAGGCCGGGAAATGGGATGCGGCGGCGGAAATTGCCGGGACATTGACGCAACTTGAACCGGAACAGCCGGGCGCCTGGATTTCGCTGGCGTATGCGACGCGGCGGAAAACCGGCGGGGGAATTCCCCAGGCCCGGGCGATTCTGATTCAAGCCCACAAGGCGTTTCCCCGGGAACCCATCATCGTTTACAACCTGGCGTGCTACGACTGTCAGTTGAGTGATTTGATTGCGGCCAAAACCTGGCTGGACAAGGCCTGCCACCTCGGCGACGTCCGCAAAATCAAACACATGGCCCTGCAAGACCCGGACCTGGAACCGCTGTGGCCGGACATCCGGAACGGCGTTTGAATTTTTAACCACGGATGGACACGAATGAACACGGATTCTTCAAGCCCGTAGGGCTGGCATCTTTGTAGATGCGCATCGCAAAAATTCCGAAGCTCCGTTCAGGAGCGACATCGTCGGAATATGGCGCCCCTCGACGGGGCTGAAAATTTATTTGGATTGTGGTTCTACAAATATGCCGCGCCTACGGCGCTGGGGACGTGTAGTGTCGGCGCTGTGCGCCGAATGCAAAAATGTTCGCAACGAGACATTGCGACCAACGACCGGGACGGTCGCGCTCCCCATTCCAATTGTATCAGCGGACGTCAGTCCGCTCATTATTCCGGCGCGGGAGAAGTTTGAGCCGACTCACGTCGGCTGCTACGGTGGGAGCCAGCGGGTCTCCGCCTTTTCAGTTTCTTCTGCCGCGCTGATGTCCTCGGGCCGGACGTGTCTGTGTTCCGCGGGGAGGCCGCGTAAAGCTGCGCCACACGGCAGGCCGCGCGATTGGTTTGCGGTCTTCCGCGAGGCGAAAATCCACCTGCTTCTTAAAGCTGTCCACCTTGGCCACCGACACGGTCACCTGGTCGCCGAGACGGATGACGCGGCGGGTGCGGCGGCCGACGAGATTGTTGCGCGCAGCATCGAACACATAAAAGTCGTCCTTGATCGTGGACAATGGTACCAATCCGCTCATGGCCAGCCCGGTCACGTCCACAAAGAAGCCGAAGTTGCGCACGTCGGTCACGAGTGCGGGATAACGCTCCGGCCGTCCGGATTGCAATTGCGCCTTCAGGAACGCGAACAGCTTCACGTCCTTGCTGTCGCGCTCGGCGTCGGCGGAGTTGCGTTCCGTGTCGGAAATGTGTTCGGCGGTTTCCTTGAGCGCCGACAACGGCACGTGATTTTTATCGAAGAGCGCCCGATGCACGACGAGGTCGGCATAACGGCGGATGGGCGAGGTGAAATGCGTGTATTTTTTCTTGGCCAGGCCGTAATGCCCGAGCGGCTCGACGGCGTAACGTGCGCGCATGAGCGACCGGAGAAATCCGATCTTGAGCGCGGGGCCGATGGGCAGCGTGCCGAGCCGGTTCAACAACTTCTGCACCTCGGTGGTCTGGCGCAGGTTGCCGCATGGCACGTTCTGGCTCAACACGTCCTGCCGATACTCCTGCAAGCGCCGCTCGTCCGGCTCTTCGTGGACACGATAAACCGCCGGCGTGTGCTGGCTCATCAACCGCCCCGCCACCGCCTCGTTCGCCAGCAGCATGCATTCCTCGATCAACTGGTACGACACGTCGTTCACGGTCTTTTCGATGCGCAAAATATTCCCGCGTTCGTCCAGCCGGATTTTGGTTTCGGGAAAATCGAGGTCGAGCGAGCCGGCCTTGAACCGCAACCGCCGGATGCGCTGGGCGAGTTCATGCGCCTGATGCAGCATCTGCTCGATGGGATCGGACGTGGGCTTGCGCTGAAGAATCTCCAGCACCTCGCCGTAGGTGAAGCGCCGTTGCGAATTGATCACGGCGGAATAAAATTTCGCGTTCAACACCCGCCCGTCGTTTGAGATGAGAAATTCGACACACTTGGTCAGGCGATCCACGTTCGGTTTGAGTGAGCACAGTTCGTTGCTCAACGCCTCGGGCAGCATCGGGATGACACGGTCCACGAGATAGGTTGAGTTGCCGCGTTTGCGCGCCTCGGTGTCCAGCGCCGTGCCGGGCTTCACGTAATGCGACACGTCCGCAATGTGAACCCACAGCCGCCATTGGTCGGGCGAAACACGCTCCAGGCAGATGGCATCGTCAAAATCCTTTGCGTCGTCGGGATCAATCGTGATGACCCGGTGACGGCGGCAATCCACGCGGCCCGCCGCGTCACGCGGGTGAACCGTCGTGCCGATGGCGTGCGCCTCGTGGAGGACGGCTTTGGGAAAATGCAGCGGCAAATCGTATTGGCGCAGCACCGAGAGCATGTCCACGCCTTCCTCACCCGGCGCACCGAGGACTTCAACGATTTCGCCTTCCGGATTCGTGTGGCGTGATTCCCATTCGCGCAATTCGACCACCACCTTGTCGCCAAGGCGAGCGGGACGGCCCAGGTCGTGCGGTTCCGGCACATATATGTCGTGCGGGATGCGTGGATCGTCGGGAATGACGTAGAGAAACCTGCGGCCCCGTTGCAACGTGCCGACCATTTGTGTGCGCCGCCGTTCCAGAATGCGAACCACCGTGCCGGTATCCGGTTCGGCGGCACCGGAGCGCAAGCCCTTGGGCCGGACATCGCGTCGCACCAGGACACGATCTTCGTGCAGAGCCGTGCCGGTTGCGCCTTCCGGGATGGCGATTTCCTTGAGGCCGGCATCATCCGGCTGGAGAAAGCCCTTGCCTTGGCGGTTCATGCGGATCCGGCCGGAAATCAGATCCGCCTCGCGCGGCTGGACATAACGATTGCCTTTGATGCGGGCAATCCGGCCGGTCTGCTCCAGTTCACGAAGGGCGCCCTGCAACACCTGTTGACGGTTGGGCGGCAGCCGCAGCCGCCGGAGCAGTTCCGGGACATTGGCCGGGACGTAATCTCTTTGGCCCAACAGTCGGATAATCTGGTCTTTCATGGTTTGGAATTCCGGCACGAGCAATTGACTGTGACCCGCGCGCCGATTTACCCATGCCGAAGTCGGTCAACAGTATGACGAATTGCCGGGCCTTGACCAGTCCCACCTTTGTCCGGCGGCGACAGTTTTTTCAATCAATTCGAGGCTGAATTTGTTCCATTGCCCAGCGGGCGTGTTCGGCAATCAGCGGTTCAGAATCCTTGGTCGCCTGGCTCAAAGCGGGCAGGGCGGTTTTGTCTCCGACGTTGCCCAGCGCCACGCACACGTTGCGCAACAGGCCGCGTCTTTTTGTCCGCAATATAGGCGTGCCGGCGAAGCGCGATTTGAAACCGGGTTCGTCCAGTCGCAGCAATTCCACCAGGTCCGGTGCCGCCAGGCCCGGCCGCGCCTGCGCTTTCATCATCCGCCCCTCGCGCGCAAACCGGTTCCACGGACATACCGCCAGGCAATCGTCACAACCAAAAATCCGATTGCCGATGGCCGGGCGCAGTTCAACCGGGATGGAACCTTTCAGCTCGATGGTGAGGTAGGAAATACAAAGCCGGGCGTCGAGCTGGAACGGTGCGGTGATGGCCCGCGTCGGGCACGCGGCGATGCAACGCGTGCAATTGCCGCAATGATTTTTCTCCGGCGCGTCCGGTTCGAGCTCCAGGGTGGTGACGATCTCGCCCAGCAAAATCCAGTTGCCGAATTGCCGGCTGATGACGTTGGTATGTTTGCCGATGAACCCGAGTCCGGCGCGCTGGGCAAAGTCGCGTTCCAATAGCGGCCCGGTGTCCACGTACCACAGCGACCGTGTTCCCGCGCCGCCGAGTTGATTTACGAACGCAGCCAGCGATTTGAACTTTTCGCCGAGCACATCGTGGTAATCAGTGAATCGGGCGTAACGCGCTACGATTCCAGACGCAGGAGTCGAGGTAACGAGACTCTGATTTGGAATTGTTTGAGCCTCCTCACGTCGGCTCCTGCTTGAATTGGAGATTTCATAACTGGCGGCCAGTACGATGATGCTTTTCGCGCCGGAGAGTACTTTCCGGGGATCGAGGCGTTTGACGGCGGTACGTTCGAGCCAGGCCATTTCGCCGTGCCGCTTTTCAGCCAGCCAGCTTTTAAATCGTTCCGCGCTGGCGGGGGCGTCGGCGGTGGTAAACCGGCAATCGTCAAAGCCCAATGCCAAAGCCCGCTGGCGGATCTTTTCTTTCATGTCCCGGCTCAGTTCCGGTGGGGCGAGGCTACTGACGAGCCGTCGTCGGTCCGCTTTGACTCGTTGAAAACGGCTCGCGGGTACGCTCGCCCCACCAAAGCCTCAAAACGTGCTGGAGATTTTTTCATTGCCGGCCGGTGGCTTCGAGGCGGAATTGATGCACGACCTGTTGCGCCACTTCGCGGACGGAACGCAGACCGGTGTTCAACAGCACGTCGGCCTGCTTGTAAAACGGCTCTCGGACCGCGAGCAGCTCGCGGATTTTTTTCTGCGGATCGGCATCGTGCAGCAAGGGCCGGTGCGTCTGGTGTTTCACCCGTTCCCAGATTTTCTCCGGCGACGCCCACAGGCAGACGACCAGCGCGTACGTTTTAAGACAGGCGAGATTGTCCGGGTTCACCGGCAAACCGCCGCCGGTCGAAATAACCGTGTTGGTCCGGGCGGCAAGCTCCCGGACGAGGTCGGATTCCATCTTGCGAAAGGCCGGCTCGCCGTCCGTGGCAAAAATCTCGGTAATGGTGCGGCCGGTGCGCGATTGGATGACGTCGTCGGTGTCGAGGTAATCGAAATGCAATTGCTCGGCGACGAGCCGGCCCACGGACGTTTTGCCCGCGCCCATGAACCCGATGAGCGCGATGTTGACGAGGCGGCGGTCGCTTTGCATGGCAATAAAGTAGCGCACGCAACCCGCCGGCGAAATTCAAATTACACGCGTGGTATCCGGCGATTTTAGGCAATGTTCTGATTTGATCGCAGGGCATGATGTAGTAGGGCACGACGTCAGGAGTGCTGGCCCAAACGATTCGTCACCTCGTCGCCTACAAATCAGGACACTGCCGTTTTTTTTGCCCGGCTCGACACTTCCGCCGGCATTGCTTAGATTGTCCGCGTGAATCTGCCGCCGCTCATTCTCGCCTCAGCCTCGCCGCGGCGCGCGGAATTGTTGCGGCAAATGAAGCTGGAGTTTCAGGTCGTTCCCGGCAACACCACCGAAATTCTGGACGACCAGTTGTCACCGCTCGAACTGTGCCAGATCAACGCCCATCGCAAGGCGCGCTCGGTGGCAAAAAAACATCCCGACGCGCTCGTGCTGGGGGCGGACACGCTGGTGTTTCTGGGCGGCGAAATCATGGGCAAGCCCGCCAACCGCACCGAAGCGGAACGGATGCTGTCGCGGCTGCAAGGCCGGACGCATCAGGTGGTCACCGGCATCAGCCTGATTCATTTGCGCGCCCATCGGGAACGGATTTTTGCGGAGAGCACGGACGTCATGTTTCATCCGTTGGATGCCGGCCAGATTCGTGATTATCTGGCCCGGGTAAACCCGCTCGACAAGGCGGGGGCTTATGCCATTCAGGAGCATGGCGACATGATTATCTCGGAAATTTCCGGCTCTTATAGTAACGTCGTCGGTTTGCCGCTGGAAAAATTGCGGACCGAATTGGCGTCGTGGAAATAGATATCGGAGGGGCTCGTTACACGAGCCCCATTTTCCGGGAATTTAACTTTGGGGACCCGCAGAACTCGTCTGGTAGGACGAGGCTGCTGCGCCGCTTGGCTGACCAGCAGGTCAGCCCTACCGTATTGTTGTTGGTGTCAACGCCAATCATTTGACCAATTCCTGCCAGAGATACGCGCTCATAGCCTGGCCTTTGGCAAAGCAATCCAGATTGAATTTTTCGTTCGGCGAATGCGCGTTGTCATCCGGCAGGCCCAATCCCAGCAGCAATGAATCCGCGCCGAGGATTTCTTTGAAGTCGTTGACAATGGGGATCGAGCCACCTTCGCGCATCAGGATCGGCGGACACTTGAACGCGGCCCGGAGCGCGCGCAACGCCGCTTGCGCCGCGCGGCTTTGCGGCGACACCAGATACGCCTCCGCGCCGTGACCGGCCTCGATTTCGAGCCGCACGGTCGGCGGACAGATTTTGCGGAGATAACTGCACACAACCTTGCGGATTTTTGCCGGCCGCTGGTTCGGCACGAGGCGGCAGGTGATTTTGGCACGCGCCCACGCAGGCACGATGGTTTTGCTGCCGTGGCTCTGGTAACCGCTCGTCAGGCCGTTGATTTCGAACGTTGGCCGCGCGCTGCGCTGTTCGGTGGGCGTGAAGCCACGCTCGCCAAACAATCGGGTCGCCCCGAGCAATTTCTGAAGTTCGCTGTCTTTGAGCGGGTAGCGGGCAAGTTGCTTCCGCTCGAAAGCCGAAAGCGGCGCGATGTCATCATAAAAGCCCGGAATGGTTACGCGGCCGTTCCGGTCGCGGACCTGCGCAAGCAGGCGGGCGAGGGCCATGGCGGGATTTTCCACGGAACCGCCAAAGACGCCGGAATGCAAGTCGCGCGACGGGCCGCGCAAGGTGATTTCAAACGCAATAATGCCGCGCAGTGAGTACGTCAGCGCCGGATGCTTCGGGCTGGGCATGCCGGTGTCGGAAACAACCACGGTGTCGCAATGCAACTCTGCGCGGTGTGTTTTGAGAAACTTCGCCAGGTTCGCGCTGCCGACTTCCTCCTCGCCTTCGAGGACAAACGTGAGGTCGCAGGGCAGGGGAGTGCCGGTTTTGAGATAGGCCTCGACGGCCTTCAGATGCGCGAAGTTCTGGCCTTTGTTGTCCGTGCTGCCGCGGGCGTAAATCGAGCGTCCGACGATGCGTGGCGCGAACGGCGGCGACTTCCACAATTCGAGCGGCTCCGGCGGCTGCACGTCGTAATGGCCATAAATCATGAAATGAGGGCGTGGCTTGCCGCGCTGAAGCGCAGCGGAGGCGGTCGTTTTGGCAACGACGATGGGATGGCCGGCGGTGGGGCATACGCGGGCGCTCAGGCCGATTTTCCGGCAATGCGCCGCGAGCCAGTCGGCGCAGGCGCGCAGGTCCTTGCGGTGTTGCGGCTGGGCGGAGACGCTGGGGAAGCGAAGGTAATCGCATAATTCGGCCACGAAGCGGGCCTGGTTGCGTTTCAGGTAATCGAGCACGGCTTGCATGGCATCCAGTTAATACGCGAACCGCGCCCTTGCCAAAACAAAAGTCACAGGCCGTTATAAGAAAAGAATTCGGGCCTTGGAAACAAATTCACCAAAGCTGGTTTAACACCCCGGCAGGAGGCGGTGGTTTGATACCATTGGGGAATATGGTTGTGTCCAGCGCCATTGCAGACTTTAATCTGAACGTGAACAGTTATTTTGCGCTGGATGCAGCCGTGGCGACGGAAGCCTATGACGGCATCAACACCAATTTGGACATGGTTATGGAAACAAAGGATGCGAGTAACAATTCCATTTGGCCACAGGCTCGATTGGGCAATGGTAATCTAAGAAACCGTTGGCTGCACAACGATTTTGAAGAAGTATCTTATCCATTTGTATATCCACTCTATCAAACCATTGTTGGTCTAGGAGAATCCTAAAAATGAAAAATAGAATAATGTTATTAGGCTCGTTATTGACCTTAACTCTAGTATGCCAAGCCGAAGTTGGCGACGTTCAAATGACTTTCAAAGCAGTTGACGAATCAGGCAAGCCAATGCCCGGAGTTCGGCTTGGAGCAGCCTTTATACAATCAAAAGTTGCCGCACCGATTAACTGATAATGATTTATTCCAAAAGCAGATTAATGCAATTACAGACACCAACGGTGAAGCTACAATTGCAGTTTCATCTGTTTATGACCGACATGTCGGCTATGGCGTGGATCCAATTCAAGGCTTCTATCACACCGACGGCGGCACTTTCAAATTTGAAAAAATCCGAAATGGGAAATGGCAACCTTGGAATCCGACAGTAGAATTTGTTTTGAAGCCGATTGGCGTTCGAGAGCCGATGTATGCAAAAAAAACTTGGAACGTATTTCTTCCTGAAAACAACAAACCCATTGGTTTTGATTTGGAGATCGGAGATTGGGTTGCACCCGATGGGAAAGGCATCACAACGGATTTCATTTTTACGCTTGAACGCAAATTTACAAGTGTCACACAAGATTTCAGCGCAACGCTCACGTTGACATTTCCGAATGACGGCGACGGGATTCAATCTGTCATGTCAGATTCAAGTGGCAGTGCGTTACGAATTCCTCGTTTTGCGCCGACAAATAACTATGAATCAAAACTTATCTTGCAGATGTATCGCGAAGATGGAAAACCGAGGGTTGGTGTTCTAGCGAATCCTGACCAAAATTACTTTTTCCGTGTCCGCACCAAAAAAGACGATAGAGGAAACATCGTCAGTGCATTGTATGGAAAAATTCAAGGCGGCATTGGTTGGGATATTTTTCATTCTTCTACAGGGCAACTTATTTTTAGCTACTATTTGAATTCTAAACTAAATTCTCAAAAAACGGAATTTGATCCAAAACAGAATTTGTTTAAGAATTTGCCGCCTTTGGAAAGAGTTTCAGTGCCGTGAGTAGCGCCAAGAAAATGGAGTGAGTATATTTGAACTCGACACGCCAACCATAGCACGCGTGATGCCAAAGGAAATTGAACGCTGAAACGGCTTCTTGGTTACGAACGAAATTAAGCTTGCCTACATCAGACTGAACAGCCAAACGCCTTGCCCGCCTCGTGGCGTTGTCCCGGTTAGGCCAATTCAGGTTTGGAAGGCAGGTTCAAAATTTCAGTCAATATTCTCCAATGAATCATGTTTGCAAAGCTCTGCCACGTTCCCACCGTCCAATCCATTGGCGGTGGATCCCTGTCTTCTCCGCCGGTTTTTCTTGGGTCAGGCCTGCTTCTTTCCGGTGTGTTGGCGCTAAATTCACTTTACTCGTGGCGGTCCCAAGGTATCCTTCCGCTTCGACATTTTTTGGAAATACATCAATTTTATGGCAAAATTAACGGTCAAAGATCTGGATGTCCGGGGTAAACGCGTCTTCCTGCGCGTGGATTATAACGTACCGCTGGAGGAAAAAGACGGGCAAATGGTTATTACCGACAACACGCGGATCGTCGAAACGCTGCCCACGTTGGGGCTGCTGATGGAAAAGGGCGGCAAACTGATTCTGACCGCGCATCTCGGCCGGCCCAAGGGCAAACGCGAAGCCACCATGTCGCTGAAACCCGTGGCGGTAAAATTGTCCGAGCTGCTCGGCAAACCGGTCACCTTTGTGGACGATTGCATCGGCGAAAAGGTCGAAAAGGCGGTTGCCGGCATGAAGAACGGCGATGTGGTGCTGCTCGAAAACGTCCGATTTTACAACGACGAAGAGGCCAACGACCCGGCTTTTGCCGAAAAGCTCGCGAAGGTGGCCGACGTTTATGTGAACGACGCGTTCGGTTCGGCGCATCGCGCCCATGCCTCGACGGAAGGCGTGGCCCGCGTGATCGCCAGGCGCGGCGGCAAATGCGCCGCCGGTTTGTTGATGGAACGCGAATTGAAATTCCTCGGCGATGAGCTGGATAAGCCGGCGCGCCCGTTTGTCGTCATCCTCGGCGGCGCCAAGGTTTCCGATAAAATCAAAGTGATTGACCGGTTGCTGGAAAAGGCGGACACGATTCTAATTGGCGGCGCGATGGCTTACACGTTCCGGCTGGCGCAGGGTTACAAGACCGGCAAATCGCTGGTGGAACCGGACGCGATCAACATCGCCAAATCCGCGCTGGAAAAGGCCAAAACCCGGAAGGTGCGATTTCTGTTGCCGGCGGACGACGTGGTGGCCGTGCCGGTGAAAACCGACAAGCTCGACAAAAAAGGCAAGCCGGTCATCGAATATCAAAACGCCAAAACCAATTCGGACATGAATTGTCCGGCTGATGCCGCCGGTCTCGACATCGGGCCCGCGACGGTCGTGTTGTATGCGGCGGAAATCATGCGGGCGAAGACAATCCTGTGGAACGGCCCGATGGGGTTGTTCGAGAACAAGCAATTTGCCGCCGGCACGAACGCCATCGCCCAGGCCGTGGTGGAAGCCACCCAAAAGAACGGCGCGAAAAGCATCATCGGCGGCGGTGACAGCGTGAAAGCGCTCAACAAGGCCAAGCTCGGCGACAAGGTGACGTTCATGAGCACCGGCGGCGGCGCGAGCCTGGAATTTCTGGAAGGCGCGGTCCTGCCCGGCGTCGCGGCATTGAGCGACCAGGGCGGGTGCTGTTGTTGCTCGCACTGAACCGACAAACTGATTTAACGCAGAGACGCCAAGACGCTAAGATGACTGAGAACGAAATCAGCAAGGTGATCGTAGATGCCGCGATTGAGGTTCATCGCGAGCTGGGCGGTCCGGGATTGCTTGAGAGCGTCTATGAAGAGGCTTTGGTTGAGGAACTAACCCGACGCGGTTTGAAAATTGAACGACAGCTTCAGGTGCCGCTCATCTACAAAGGCAAACAACTCGCCAGCCCATTGCGTCTTGACTTGAAGGTAAATGGATTGGTGCTGGTGGATAATAAAGCCGTAACTGAGTGGAATCCGATTTTTGAGGCGCAAATGCTGACCTATCTTCGGTTAACCAAATTGAAACTGGGATTGGTCATCAACTTTGGTGAGCGATACGTGAAGGACGGTATTCACCGTGTGGTGAATGGATTATAAAATCCTTGCGGCTTCGTTCCTTTGCGTCTTAGCGTTAAAAATTTAAACATGAACAAAGAACGTAAATTAATTATTGCCGGCAACTGGAAGATGAACAAGACGGTTGCCGAGGCGCTGGCGCTGGTCAACAGCCTCAAGCTGGAATTGACCAATATCCGGGAAGTGGATCTTATCGTCTGCCCGCCGTTCACAGCGCTGGAATCGGTTTCCAGGTCCGTCCTGGACTCGAACCTCCGGCTGGGCGCGCAAAACATGAGCGAACAGAATTTCGGCGCGTTCACGGGTGAAATTTGCGCCGGCATGCTCAAGGAATTTTCCGTGCGTTATGTCATTCTCGGCCATTCCGAGCGGCGGCAGTACCAGAAGGAATCCGACGCGCTCATCGCCCGCAAAGCCGCGGCGGCCCATGCCGCGTCGCTCAAGCCGATCGTTTGTGTGGGAGAAACGCTGGCCGAACGCGAGGGGGGACAGACCAATCGGGTTTTGGAGACGCAAGCGCGCGGCAGTCTTGCCGGTTTGACAAAAGACCAAATGGTCGAGACCATCATTGCCTACGAACCGGTCTGGGCCATCGGCACAGGCAAGACGGCGACCACGCAGCAAGCGCAGGAGGCGCACGCTTTCATCCGCTCGCTGCTGGTGAAAATTTTTGACGAAACCGTCGCCAAAAAGGTCCGCATCCAATATGGTGGCAGTGTGAAGCCCGCGAATGCGCGCGAATTGATGAGCCAGCCGGACGTGGACGGCGCGCTGGTCGGCGGCGCGTCGCTGGAAGCGCGAAGTTTTGCTGACATTGTGAAAAATTCGATATAGAAATAGATTATGAGTTTCATTGCTGGAGTTTTGACGTTTTTTCTGGTGATCAACTGTGCCCTGTTGATTCTGTTGATTCTGATTCAACTGCCCAAGAAAGACGCCGGGGCGGGCCTGGCTTTTGGCGGAGGGGCGGCCGATGCGCTTTTCGGCGCCGGCTCGGGTAACGTGTTAACCAAAGTCACGAAGTGGTCCACGATCATTTTCTTTGCCCTGGCGCTGTTCCTGGGTTATCTGCAAAGCCGGGTGCACAACCAGGGCAGCGCGTCGGACTTCGAAAATCAGTTGCAGCAGAAGCAGCAGACGCAAATGCCGATGACCGCGCCTCAACCTTTGACACCGCCAGCCGCCCAGCCGGCAACGCTGCCGGTTTCACCGCCGGCGGCGGCTCCGGCGAACAATTTGCCGGCGGCACCCCTGTCTGCGCCAACCAACACCGCGGAGGCGCCGACGCAATCGAAATAACGCAATGGCCATTTTCCAACGCGCCCGGCGGATTTTTTCGCGGGCGCGTTTTCGCTTTTGGACCGGCGGCTTTGTTTTATTTTGCGCCGCCCTGGCGCCATGCGGTTGCCTGCACCACGAGCCGCCTGCCGACGTCACCATCATTAACAACGCCGAACCGGAATCGCTCGATCCGGCCATCATCTCCGGCATTCCGGAATTTCGCGTGGTCATCGGCTTGTTTGAGGGGCTGACCCGGCTCGACCCGGAAACGGCGCGGCCCATTCCCGGCCTGGCCCAAAGCTGGGACATTTCGCCGGACGGCTGCACCTACACATTCCATTTGCGCACCAACCTGTTCTGGTCCACCGGTGAAACGCTCACATCGGACGACGTGGTGTATTCCTGGCTGCGCGCTGCGAGTCCGGCGACGGCATCCGATTACGCCGAGGAATTTTTCTATCTGAAAAATGGCGAGGCCTTTGTCACCGGCAAAATCAAGGATTCGTCGCTGGTGGGCGTTCACGCGCCCGACCAATACACCGTCCGGGTGGAATTGAACCATCCCACGGCTTTCTTTCTCGATTTGTGCGCCCTCCCGGTGATGAGCGTCGTGCCGCGCCAGACCATTGAGAAATACGGCGACCGGTGGCTGATGGCGAAGCCGTTGCCAAGCAGCGGACCATTTGTGCTGGTTTATTGGCGGCCCAATGACAAGGTCCGATTAAAAAGGAATCCGCTTTACTGGGACGCGGCGAATACGCCGTCGCAAATCATTGACCTCCTGCCGGTCGGTTCGCCTGACACGGCGCTCAATCTTTATGAGAATGGGCAGGCGGATATCGTACTCGACCGGACGCTGGTGCCCGGCGAACTATTGGACGTGCTGCGGCAGCGGCCCGATTTTCACCCGTTCAATTACCTCGGCACCTATTTCATCCGGTTGAACGTGACGAAAAAGCCGTTTGACAACGCGCGCGTGCGGCGGGCGCTGGCGCTGGCGATTGATAAAGAACTTATTGTCACCAAAATCACGCGGGCCGGTGAAGTGCCTGCGAACACGCTGGTCCCGCCCTGGACGGCGAATTACACCGCACCGCCGGGACTCGGCTACAATCCCGCGCTCGCCCGGAAACTGCTGGCGGAAGCGGGTTATCCCAACGGTAAAGGTTTTCCGAGATTTGAATACATGTTCGACGCGGCGGCGGGCGGCGGCAGCAAACTCCATCAGGACATCGGGATCGAACTGCAACAGATGTGGCGCAATAATCTGGGCATCGAGATGGATTTGCGGCAGGTCGAGTGGAAGGTTCTCCTGAGTTCCTATTCGCATCTTGACTACCAGGCCGCGCGCTCCAGTTGGATTGGCGATTACAACGACGCGAACACGTTTCTCGATTGTTTCCTCAGCAACAGCGGCAATAACCGGACCGGCTGGAAAAATGCACGCTATGACGAGCTCATCGATGAAGCCAACGAGCAAACGGATTTGAAGAAGCGCGAACAGTTTTTTCAACAGGCCGAAACATTGCTGGTGGACGATGACGCGCCCATCATTCCGATTTTCTACTATGTCGGCCTGAATTATTTTAATACGAATAAAATCCGGGGCTTTTACCAGAACATCCTGGACGACCACCCGCTGGAATATATCGGGAAGGTTAACCGGAAATAACCGTGTACTTCCTCAAGCGCATATTGTTCGCCGTCCCGCTGCTGCTGGTCATCAGCGCGCTGGCGTTCGCCCTGGTGCATTTGGCGCCGGGCGGGCCGTTCGACCGCGAGCGCGCCCCGGCGTCGCCGGAAATCGAGCGGAACCTGAAGGCCGCCTATCATCTCGACGAGCCGGTCTGGAAACAATACCTGCGCTTCTTCGGCCTGGTCTGGCAGAAGAAGGACGCCACCGGTCAATGGCATCACGAGCCGGCCAGCTTCAACATCTCCTACAAATACCGCAGTCATCGTGTCAGTGACATCATCGACCAGGCGCTGCCGGTTTCCATGACGCTCGGCGCACTCGCGTTCGGCTTCGCCCTGTGCGTGGGCCTGCCGCTCGGCTTCGTCACCGCGGCCCGGCGCGGGCAGTGGCCGGATTTCGCCGGCAGTTTCCTGGCGGTCCTGGCCGTGTGCGTGCCGGGATTTGTCGTCGGACCGCTGCTCATTCTGATTTTTTCAATCAAATTGCACTGGCTGCCGGTCGCACTCTGGGAATCGCCAGCTCACATGATTTTACCCGCCATCGCGCTCGGTCTGTTCTTCTCCGGTAAGATCGCCCGGCTGTTTCGCGAAGGCATGATGGGCGTGATGCAATCGGAGTTTATAGCCGCCGCCCGCGCGAAGGGGATGACCGAAAATATCCTCCTGCTCAAGCATACCGTGCGGATTGCCATCCTGCCGGTGGTTTCTTTCTCCGGCCCGATGCTCGCTGATTTGCTGACCGGCTCGTTTGTCATCGAGAACATTTTTCAGATTCCCGGTATCGGCGTCTTTTTCATCAACAGCGCCTTGAACTCCGATTACACCGTGGCCGTGGACCTGGCGCTGCTCTACGCCGTCCTGCTTATCGTATTGAATCTGCTGGTGGATTTTTCCTATACCTTGCTCGACCCGCGGGTGAAATATGAGTGAGCAAACCCAAATATCATTTTCCCCCGGGCGGAATGCCTGGTTGCGTTTTCGGACAAACCGGCCCGCCGTCGTCAGCGCCTGGTTTCTGGCGTTGTTGCTGCTGGCCGTCGTTGCGTGGCCCGTCTTTCTGAAAATCTCCGGCGCGCATTTCGCCCGATTCCACGACCCGGACGCCCTGTCCGACGCACAATTTTCGCCGCCTTCGGCGCAACATTGGTTCGGCACCGACCTGCATGGACGCGACCTTTTCTCCCGGGTCCTTTTCGGCGCACAAATCTCGCTGCTGGTCGGCGTCGTCGGCGCGTTGGTCAGTCTTGTCATCGGCGTGCTCTGGGGCGCGGCGGCCGGCTATGTCGGAGGGCGGCTGGATTCCGTCCTGATGCGCATCGTGGACGTCCTTTATTCGCTGCCGTCCATCATTTTTGTCATCGTGCTGATAACCACGGTGGGGCAGGTGCTCAAACAATCGCATCTCGTCCAAAATTCACCGGCGCTGGCGGGCGCATTGCGGGTGATGCTGCTGTTTGTCGGGCTGGGCGCAGTATCGTGGTTGACCATGGCGCGCATTGTGCGCGGGCAGGTATTGTCGTTACGGTCGCGGGCGTTTGTGGAGGCGAGCCGGGCACTGGGCGGCGGGCCGGTCCGGATTCTGGCGCGGCACATCATTCCGAATATTCTCGGGGTCGTCATCACTTACCTCGCATTGACGATGCCGGCCATCATCCTTTATGAGTCCTTTTTGAGCTACCTCGGCCTGGGCGTGCAGGCGCCGATGGCGAGCTGGGGTACGCTCATCTCCGACGGTGTCGCGCAAATCAATTCCATCCGCATCTACTGGTGGCTGATTGCGTTCCCCGGCGGCGTGCTGGTAACGACGCTGCTCGCGTTGAATTTTCTTGGTGACGGACTGCGTGACGCGTGGGATGTGAAAGCCAAATAGTTAAATGGTTAAATCGTTGAACCGTGAATGGAAACGAACGATTTAACCAATAAATCACAATTTAACTTTTCAACCATTTAACCAAATCATTCATCCGCCATTTCAGAAATGCCGAGCAGTGCTTGGGCGTGGCCTTGTTGCGCAAAGGCCAGTACGCGTTGAAATCCTTCTCCAGTTTCTGCAATTCGCGGATACCCGTCCGGGCCAGCCGGTTTGCCTCGGAACGATTTCCTACCGCCCGTGCTTGTTGCCACAGCATGATCCGGCAGGATTGCGCCGCCATGCGCGCGGCCATATCCAATTCTCGCAACAGAAGCTGTCCGGCCTTGTTGGAAGGTTTCGCCCGGCGGAGCAAAGCGCGTTGCTTTTCAATCTCTTTCAATGTGGCGCGGATATTATTTCCGAAAATCCACTGGTGATGTTTTAAACCGTACCGGCAGAACAATTCCTGCTGTTCCGACGGCGGGGCGGCGATGACAGTACCCAGGGGAGTTTCGTTGGGGACATTGAAATTCAACTTTTGATGCGCCAGGCCGAATGCCCAGGCTGCTTTGGCGGCGTTGCCGGTCGGGTCTTTGAAAATTTCGCGGCTCAAGACTGGAATCAATTTGCTCTCGTCAAAGGTTTCGGCGCACCAGGCCAGCGACGCGCCGGCCAGCCAGGGGAGGTAGCTGACGGCAAGCGGCTGCGGATGGCCGCCATCGCCCCAATCGGTGATGAGATAACCCACGGCACCATATTTGCGACCGGCCTGGGCGGCGGCGCGAAGGTTGGCCAGGGCGTTGTCGTGCCGGCCAATCAATGTCTGCCACGCGGAAGTACCGGGGCAGACATAGAAGGGGATTTTTGCCTTCGCAAAAAGCGCGGCTTCGCGATCGAATGGATGATTGGCTTCATAACCCCAGTTCAGGGCGATGAGATTGCGCGGTAATTCCTGGATAAGTTTGGGGTATTTTAGAATGATGTCCCCCCAGAACATCATGCATTCACCTCGTGCGGAAACTTCCCGATGGATTTTCCCAAGAAAATCCAGATAAACGCGGCCCTGACCTTTAACCGCGCAAAGCTTTTTGCTTTGGCCCCGACCGAGGTCCCAGGTTTCATCGCAGCCAACGTTGAAAAACCCGCTGGAAAAGTTCGGGAGCAGTTCATTGTAAAGTCCGCGCAGGAAGGGCAAAGTGCCGGGATGCTCCGGCGAGAGCGTGGAAGGGCGGCGGATAAATTCACCGCTGTAATCGGGGTAAGGTTTGGCTACCTCGGCCAGCTTCCTGAGGCGGGGGTGTTCCAAAAAATACCGCAAGTGGCCGAAGGAATTCTGGTTGGGCACGAGATCAATGCCCAATTGCCGGCAGCGGGCATCAAGTTCGCGGATTTCCTCGCCGGTCAGCGCCCCCCAATCCCGCCAGACCGGTTTGTATTTTGCGTAGGCGAAGGTGTGCTCGGTGTAGAGTTGAAGTTCGTTGATTTTGAAATCGGCAAGGTGTTCGGCCAGTTTCAGCAGGGTTTCGAGTCTGGGCACGCGACCGCGCGAAACGTCCAGCATCACGCCCCGGCGCGAAAAATCCGGCCAGTCGCGGATTTTCAAGCAGGGCAAATGACGGCCATATTGGCGCAACAATTGTCGCATCGTCGCCATGGCGACGCCCACGCCGGCGGGTTCACGGAATTCAATTTTTATCTCCTTGCGGCTGATCGTGATGGCGTAGCCTTCGGGATGATCAGGGGCGGAATCGCTCTGGAGGACAGTGAATCTTGGAATACCGTGTTCAACCGGCTGCCGAAGCGTACCCGGAAGCCGCTGCACCAAGCGAGGGCAGGGGAGTAAAGCCAGGTTTTCAGTTCTCGGTTTCAAGTTTTCAGCTCTGGAAGTTAAAACTGAATCCTGAGGACTGGAATCCGAAAATTCACTTCGTAATCATGCCGGTTTTCCGGGCGAAATTGAACAGGCCGCCGGCGTCCACCACCGGGCGCACGTCGCCGAGTGGTTTGAATTTGAAAACCTTGCCGGTCGCTTTGACGGTGACGGCGGCCGCATTGAGGTCCACAGTAACGACATCTCCGTTTTTGAGCTTGCCACAAAGGCGTTCAGTAATTTCGCAGGGATAAAGCTCGCCGGTGGCGACGGAGTTCCGGAAAAAAATCCGCGCAAAACTCTCGGCCAGGACGATTTTGCAGCCGGCGGAACCCAGGGCAATCGGCGCGTGTTCGCGCGAACTGCCACAGCCGAAGTTTTTCCCGGCCACGACGATGGGATATTCACTGTCCAGCTTGCCGTTTTTGACAAACCGTTCCGGATAAGATGATTCCGGCAGGCCGCAAAGCGCATAGCTCCCGAGCTTTTCGTATTCATCGGGTATGGTCGGCACGAGCGTCAGATATTGTGCCGGGATGATCTGATCGGTGTCAATGTTGTTGCGCACGACATAAACCGGACCGGTAAAGACAGATTGCATGGCGGGAATGTGCGCTGAATGAAGGTAATTTTCAATCAGATTCCGCTATCGACTTACACCATCAAAATCAAGTAATCGGTGGCGGTCGGTTCCTCAGCGCAATTATTTGAAATATCTGATGAGAAAAACTACAATCACTATCCAAAAGACAATGGCAACAGCCAGCCACAACTTGTTCCGTTTTTTTTCGTGCCGCGAATGCCTTCTCCGGCGTCGCCTCACCAGTTGAGTGGCCGGCCGATTTGCTCCAGGCATTTCTTCACGATTTGATATCTGAACGGCCGCCGGAAGGGGTAGCAACGGGGTTTGGCGGGCGTCGGCGACATGTTCCGTCAGCTTGCGCTGGGGAGGAGGCAGGGTACCAAAATCCTTCCTTTTGACGGGATGTGGATATCCCACCGGTAAGGCTATTTCCCACGAAGAACGGTTCCAAATGTCTTCAACAGCGGTCCGGTGTTCAACAATTTGTTCAGGCGGGACGGCATCGGCCAGGGTCGAAAGGGTAAGTGTCGTCAACCAGAAACGATGCAAACATTTATGATGGCGGCTGAATTTTAGAAACGGACTTTGGACATTCTGGCGCCGGGTTCCCATGGGCTGCAAGGCAGACGCCTCAACGACAACGGTATAAACAATGTTACACGGGTAAGGCAGTGCAAACGGCGTTCGCCGGGTGCCCTTTTCCGGCAACTGCAGGGTCTGCAACATTAAACTGTTGGGGAAGCGGAACCGACACATTCCGCGTGTTGAATGTGCCGTCAGGAAGCCATTGATTTCGAAGACCTCGGCCAGTACGAATTCATTTGCCGCCCGGTCATCACGGTACTCAAGGGCGCCGACGCGATTGGCGTTTACAAACCGGTTGATGCAGAGTTGCAATCTTTCTCCGGCCACCGCTTCCACTCCCGCTTCGTCAAATTGTTGGCGTAAGGCTTCCGCGTGGCTGCCTTTGGTATGCAACACCACGGACAAAAATGACGGCGCTCCGGTTGTATCCAGCAGGACGGTTTCCTTCAACTCATACCGGCTGGCCTGAGTGATTGCCGGCGGAGATGCTACCAGCCCGGTGACAGCTGCGGCCACCGGCAATCCGACGCCATAATCGGGAATGAACCGGTTCAAGGCACCGCCCCCCTGTTGTTTCAATGTCGCGTCCACCCAGCGGGTCTGGCCTTTCACTTCATATTCAACGACGACATGGTTGAACAAGCCATCCATGGGCAGCATGGCGGCGATGGTTTTACGCAATTGGGTGTTTACCAGAATTGGCCGCGCAGATAGTCTAAGCCGTTTCAGCAACTGGACCAGCAGAAAGGAAAGGTCTTTGCCATCGCCAAACCGCTTGCGGGCCACAATGCCCGGCGGCGTGGGCACTTGACCGCCTGGTTCGATATTAACGCTCAGATATCGGAATTCGTCCTGGACCAATTCAATCGCCCTCTGAACCTGCAACAAGATATCCGGTTCTTTTTTGACGATTTCGTTTATGATTTCGGCCAGAACGGTCTCATCACATTCCACCGTCCAGACTTTTGCCATCGCCACAGCCACGGTTCCCCAGTCTGGACAATCCGAAATTTGAATCCAGGGACACGACAAGTACCAAGCCGGGGTGTTTTTCTCCGGGCCGGGTTCCTCGTAATTATCTCCCGTCCAAACCCACAGGACCTTGCCGCTTTCGCGGGTCTCGGTCGGTTTCAAATCCGCGGAAGCCGCCTTCCATTTCATGGAGCGCGACTCATCAAATTGTACGGAAAAGTGAAATTTCCCAACCATAACTCCCTGAGGGAGGATAAAAAAGGCAGCACAATTACCGGGGAGTAAAGCGGCCCGGGTCTCGATGGTATAACAGGATTCAACGATGTCGCCGGGGCGAACGTCCTCCAGCAATAAAAGTAAAGTACACCAACCGTGGATTACAAACCGTTCCAGGCCTTCTTCCCGCTGGAGCAGGCGGATTTTCGCCAAGTCGGTATGATCGAACTCCTGGTTCCCCCGGCGAACTTTAATCCAATGCAAGGTAACCGATTGCGTGCGCGGCTCAAATTGAAGCTGCCATTGCGACTGGTTCTGAACCGCCTGGATGGTTTCCAGGCGCATTGCCAGATGATAGCAAGTCTGACGATTTCCCGCGTGAATTTGCCGGCTGACAAAAAGATGGGTAACCGGGCATGTTTCCCTCGCCTTGAAAGCGCTGTCGAAGGAACAGGAAACCACCCAGGCTGGAACCGGGCCCACGCTGATATGCTTCCTGGCGTCAACCAATACATCCGCACTGGTGGGGAAATCGGTGTCATCTGCCATTACCATTTTTTACGGATAACTGGGCTGAATTTCAAACCAAAAAACACCTTCAGCCGGATGCGAAAACGACCTCAACCGTCGCTTGCGAAATGTGCTTGGCGCAAACTGCATCCGGCCTTCCGTCTTGCCGCTGGCCGCCAAATTTCTATAATTCATCCGTGCTCGACATCAAATTAATCCGTGACCAACCCGACCTTGTTCGCCAGCGCCTTGCCACGCGCGGGGCGGGGAATGAGGCTTGTATTGATGAGTTGCTAAAGCTCGATGAACAGCGGCGAAAACTTCTCGCCCAGGTCGAATCGCTCAAGGCCCAAAAAAACCGTGTTTCGAAGGAGATCGGTGTCCTGATGGGCCAGAAAAGGACTTCCGAGGCCGAGGCCAAAAAGGCGGAAACCCGCGAGCTGGGCGACCGCATCGCTGCCTTGGACAAGGAGGCTGAGGCCATCGAAACGTCACGCCATTGCCTGATGCTGCGTCTGCCAAACCTGCCGCATGAATCGGTGAAGATCGGCCGGACGGCGGAAGACAATCCGGTGGTCCGATCGCATGGCGAAAAGCCGGCTTTTACTTTCAAACCTAAATCGCATGTTGAGCTTTGCGAATCGCTCAAGCTGGTGGATTTTGCCCGGGCGACGAAACTTTCCGGCAGCGGTTTTCTGCTTTACATCAACCAGGGTGCGCGACTGGAACGGGCATTGATTCAAATGCTGCTCGATTTGCACACCCGTGAACACGGTTACACGGAGGTTTCGCCGCCGTTTGTCGTCGGGCCGCAATGTCTGGAAGGCGTTGGGCAATTCCCGAAATTCAAAGACCAGTATTACGGTGTGGCGGAAGGCGACCAGACGTCGGAGTTGGGAAAATTATACCTGGTACCGACCGCCGAGACGCCGGTAGCAAACATACATCGCGAAGAGATTCTACCGGAAAAACAACTGCCCATTTATTATTGCGCCTACACGCCGTGCTTCCGCGGCGAAGCGGGCGCGGCGGGTGTCGGCACGCGCGGCATGATTCGCGTGCACCAATTTGACAAGGTTGAGCTGATCAAGCTGGTGAAACCGGAGCAGGGTTACGACGAATTGGAGAAAATGGTGGCGAACGCGGAAAAGGTTTTGCAATTGCTGGGGCTGCATTACCGCGTGGTGCTGCTGTGCACGGGCGACATGGGCTTTGCCAGCGCGAAGACCTATGACATCGAAGTGTGGGCGCCGGGGCAGGGGAGCTATCTCGAAGTGTCGAGCTGCTCGAATTGCGAGGATTTTCAGGCGCGCCGAATGAATCTGCGATTCAAGACGGAAACGGGCGAAAATAAATTTCCTCACATCCTCAACGGCAGTGGCACGGCCTTGGCCCGATTGTTTGTCGCCCTGATTGAAACTCACCAACAGGCAGACGGCAGTGTGCTGATTCCTCAAGCACTGCAACCATATTTTAAAGCCGATCACATCTCCCCATGAATTTATGACTGATGATTTGTGATTTAAGGTTTCAATCGGACGGACAAATCATCAATTGTCAATTATAAATGAACATTCTCCTGGCCAGCAGTGAAGTCCATCCGTATTCCAAAACCGGCGGGTTGGCGGACATGGTGGGCGCGCTGGGCAAAGCACTGGCCCGCGTGGGCCACAAAGTCCGTATTGTCACGCCGCTCTATCAGGGCATCCCGGAACGGTTTCCTGCCTTGCAGCCTATGGACTGGCAATTCAATCTGCCGCTGGGCGGCCGGCGGGTGCGGGCGGGGCTGTTGACGCTGGAAGTCGAAAAAGGGCTGACGATTTATTTCATTGACCAGCCGGAATTCTACCAGCGTGCCGGTATTTACCTGGAAAACCACATCAGTTACCCGGACAATGCCGAACGGTTTATTTATTTTTCAAAATGCGTCGTGAACCTGGCACGCTATCTGCCCGAGCGGCCGGACATCGTTCATGTCAACGACTGGCAATCCGGGCTGGTGCCGGCTTTGATGTTGCACCAACGGCGCATGGAAGGGTGGGGGAATCCGCCGCCGGTGTGCCTGACGATTCACAACCTCGCTTATCAGGGAATCTTCCCGGCAGCCGCATTTGCGCTGACCAACTTACCGGAGGAGTTTTTCACTATTAAAGGGGCGGAATTTTACGGCCAGTTAAACTGCCTCAAGGCTGGCATTGCATTTGCCGACGCCATCACGACAGTAAGTCCGCGTTACGCGCGCGAAATCACGACGGAAGATTTTGGATGTGGATTGGACGGCTTGTTGCGGTGGCGGCAGGATCGTTTATTCGGAATTCTCAACGGTGTGGACCACGAGGAATGGAACACTTTGCATGATCCGTCTCTCAAACATGCGTATTCCGCGTCGCGGTTGGCGGGCAAGCGCCAGAACAAGTTCGAATTACAAAAGGAGATGGGACTGCCAGTGGCAGCGGATGCGCCGCTGTTCGGCACCATCACCCGACTCGCGGAGCAAAAAGGCGTGGACATTCAATTGGGCGCACTCGAAGAGATGCTGAACTCCGGGCTGCAGTTTATATTGCTGGGCAGCGGCTCGGCGGCTTTTGAGCTGAGTTACCAGGCATTATCCCGCCGGTTTCCCTCCCAGGTAGCCGTCCGCATCGGTTACGATGAAAGGCTGGCGCACCGGATTGAGGCGGGGTGCGATTTTTATATCATGCCCTCGCGTTTCGAGCCGAGCGGGTTGAACCAGATGTACAGCCTCCGTTACGGCACGATTCCCATTGTCCGCGCCGTCGGCGGTCTGGATGACAGCGTGATCGATTTCTCCCAGGACGCCGCCCGTGCCAATGGAATCAAATTCTTTGAATACTCCGCTCGCGCGTTGGCCAAGGCGATTCGAAAGGCCCTGGCGCTTTACGAGCAACCCGCATTATTACGGCGGTATCGCCAGAACGCCATGAGGGCGGATTTCTCCTGGGATCAAACTGTGGGTGAATATCTGAAAATTTACCGGCTGGCTGAAGAGATCAACTCTGGACAAGATTCGCAAACCGCTGGGCCCGTTCCCTGACGACGGTGGTGGGATGATCCACCGACCATGGTGCGTTCCACAAGACGTAGAATTCAAAATCTGTCGGTTGCCGTTTATGAATGCGCTCAAATCTATCCAATCGCGGGCTCATGGTCTTTAGCGCCGCATTTAGCGCCTGTTGGGGATTCTGCGGGTTTCCGCCAGGCCAAAGTTCGGGCCGGATTTGGTAGCGGGATATTTCCCCGACCGAGCCAACTGCCCGGTCGTTGTTTCCACTCTCAATCATGGAAAGCGCCGCCCAGCGATCCATTGCGGATGCTGACGTCGCCAGTCCGAAACCGGCCAGAACCAACGTGATGCATAGACGAACTTTCATCGTGTGCTAATAAAGCGGATGGGCTGCAAACCGTCAACTGGTTTGTATTTGAATTAAATATAACAAACATTGTGTCACTATAATATAAAATGGGACACAGGCGCTAATGTCGTTTTAAACTGTTGAAACATAAATTGTTAAAATAAAGTTTGAAAAACTTGTGTCCACAAATAGATAAACTAAAAAAGTTCATTGGCCGAAGATTATTAACTTGCCCCTACCCGTCTTGAATGCCTGCTTGGCCAAGTTTGTTTATAATGAATTACTAATCAAGAATTAGCACAATAAACCAGACGATTTATTTAAATGTAAGTCGTTGATAATCAATAAATCGCTCGGCCTTAAATCTCAGGTTTAGAGCTGTTCGTCTGTCTGATTAAAGAGCCCTGCCATTTTACGCACAAACCAACGTGGCAGGATGCGGAGCAACAGAATGAGAAGGCGGTATTGCCAACCGGGAATAGCCAGCAATTTGCCTCGACGAAAGGCCCGATGGCTGTAATGTGCAACCATGGCTGCCGTCATTTTAGCCGTTTTAAAGCGTCTTTCTTTTAAACCATGCGAGACGTTCCCGAAATTGGTGGCAGTCGGTCCTGGACAAAGTGCCGTTACCTTCAATCCGGTGCCAGCAAGCTCTTCGGCCAGCGCCTCGGTGAACGAAAGTACGTAAGCTTTGGTGGCATAATAGACCGCCATGCCGGGGCCGGGCAGGAACCCGGCCAAAGAACCGACATTCAGCACGCCGCCGTGCCGGCGATCAATCATGCCCGGCAAAAACAGCCCGGTCAGGTCCGTGAGCGCAGTAACATTGACCTGAATCATTTCGAGCTGCCGCTGGAGTGACAACCCGGCAAATGTGCCGTTCGCGCCAAATCCGGCGTTGTTGACTAAAATGTCCACCTGGATTTCCCTGCTCTGCAACTCTTTGAAAATTAGTGCCGGCGTTTCGGGGCGGGAAAGATCGGCGGCAAGAACTAGCACTTCGATTCGAAATGCCCGCCGCAATTCGTCGGCCAACGTTTCCAACGCCTGGGTATTGCGGGCGAGCAACACCAGCCGGCATCCATCCGCCGCAAAGCACCGCGCCAGCTCCAATCCAATTCCAGACGACGCACCGGTAATTAAAACCGTTTCGCTATTCGCAGTGCTCATTTCGCCAGACTCGTTTATTGGTTCCCCCACCCGAATCGTCTGGTGATGGGCCAGTAAACGAAGAAGGATTTGCCGATGACGCTGGATTCGGGCAAATCCCCCCAGAATCGCGAGTCCAGGCTGGACAAGGTATTGTCGCCCATGACGAAGAGATGATTGGTGGCCACTTGAAATTCGCGCCCCGGCCCGAGCTCGTTGATGAGCGCGTGACCGTAATACCGGTTATCCTGGTACTGGAGAACCTTGGCTCCGGGCGGCACGCCGGGAAATGAATAGAGATTTTCGAAATGCGGGATGGAAGCGGACAGCGGCTGACCATTGACCACGAGATGTCCAACCGGCACAATCGCGCCTCCGAATTGGGGCGCACCCGCGACTTCATAATCCGGAGCCAGTGACAGAGTCTCACCGCTCAAGCCCACCAGGCGTTTGATATAGAACTGGTCGCCGGGAATGCCAAACATATCACGACGCTCTTCGGGAATTCCCGCCGTGGCAAAAACGATGATTTCCCCGCGCCGCGGTTTACAGAAGTTGTATGTGAAGCGGTTCACAAACAGATGATCCCCGGCACCAACCTTCATTTTGATAACATCTTCGCCTGGATGGAAAAGATGCCCATCAAACAGATTGACATGCTGTCCAGCAAACCGCAGATCGTAGCCACTGCGTGCTCCCAGGGACTGTTCTCCGTAGTCCGGAGGGAACCAAATCGTTTGGGCTTGTCCGCCAATGACCAGGGTTTGTTTGATGTTGAAAATCAAAAACTGAACCGGGGGCTCGATGGCCTGCAGTTCGCCATCGGTTTCTGCGATTACGTGCGGGTAGGAAATCCCTTCAAACCATTCCTTGACCCGTTGCCAGCCGGTCGGAATAAACAGGCTATTGCGCCGGCGGACTTCCTCGGTGATCTGGGTTTGTACTTTATTCCTGTCCTCGGAACCATAATTGATACGGCTGAAATCCGGCACGGAGGTTACGCCATAAAGTGTCGGCTGCATCGAGCCGGTGGGAATTTTGAACGGTTGCAGGAAAAAGGTGCGAATGGCCATTGCCACCGCCACCGCCACAAGAATGACCTCGACATTTTCGCGCCAGGCGGCGTGCGGATATGGTTTGAGCCACTTGCCGACGGCAAAGTCCAGCTCGTCCATTTTAATCCGGATCTTGCCGATGTTCTCGCCCGCCGCGATGCTGCCCCGCAATTGATTCATGGCCAGCGTTACGCCGTTGATTGCCGGCAAGGGGAGAATATCGCGTTGCGCGTTCAACAAATGCTGGACGTGCTTCCGCATCGCACATGCCTCGCGAACGGTTGAAGAATAAAACCAGCGCAAAATCATAATTTTTGACGGGCGACAGATGACAGGTGACCATGATTGAAATCAAGCAAATTGAGCCACGGGGCACTCCCCTCCCCTGCCTTTTTGGCCGGTTGTTGCCGCAAAACGCATCGAAAGCAACATAACTTTTTCAACATTCTCATGCTTTGAGCACCTCGATAAATGCTTCCTGGGGAATGTTGACTGTGCCGAAGGCTTTCATGCGCTTTTTGCCCTCCTTCTGTTTTTCCAGCAGTTTGCGTTTGCGCGTGATGTCGCCGCCGTAACATTTCGCCGTCACATCCTTGCGGAAGGCGCTGACGGTCTCGCGCGCGATGATTTTTCCGCCGATAGCCGCCTGGATGGCAACCTGATATTGCTGGTGCGGGATCACCTCCTTGAGCTTGGCCGCGAGCACGCGCCCCCGGGCTTCGGCCTTGTCGCGATGCACGATACACGAAAACGCGTCCACGGACTCGCCGTTGACGAGCAGATCGAGCTTCACCATGTCGGACTCCCGGTAATCGGCGTGCTCGTAGTCCATCGAACCGTAACCGCGCGTCAGGCTTTTGATGCGGTCATGGAAGTCGATCAAAATTTCGTTCAACGGCACCAGGCTAGTCAGCATGACCCGCCGGGCGTCCAGCGTTTCCGTCTGGTCCACCGCTCCGCGCTTCTCGGAAATCAACGCCATCATGTCGCCGATGTTTTCATTCGGGCAAATGATAAAAGCGCGGACCATCGGCTCCTCGATTTTTTGGATGTAATTGGGTTCCGGCAAAAACGCCGGGTTGTCAATCTCCTTCACCGTGCCGTCGCTCATTGTCACGCGATACACCACGCTCGGGTACGTGGCAATGATGTCCATGCCGTATTCACGACGCAGCCGTTCCTGCACGATTTCCAGGTGCAACAAACCAAGGAACCCGCAGCGAAAACCGAAGCCAAGCGCGACCGACGTCTCCGACTGATAAACAAACGCCGAGTCGTTGAGCTGCAACTTGCCCATGTTCGTCTTGAGATGCTCGTAATCGGCGGTGTTGATGGGATAAATCCCGCTGAACACCATCGGATGAATTTCCTTGAACCCCGCCAGCACCGACGAGGGATTCCGCGAATCTGTCACCGTGTCGCCCATTTTCACTTCCTTGGGGCTTTTGATGTTCGCGGTAAAATAGCCCGTTTCGCCCACTTCCAATTTATCGCGCACGTAGGGCTTGGGATTGAAACTGCCCACCTCCTTAACTTCGACCGTTTTGCCGGAGTGCAGCAACTTGACCAGCATGCCCGCCTGCAACTCGCCGTTGAACACGCGCACATGTGTGATGACGCCCTTGTAAGTGTCGAAAAGGGAATCGAAGCCCAGCGCCTGCAAAGACGGCGCGCCGGTCGGTTTCGGCGGCGGGATGCGCTCGATGATCGCCTCCAGGATTTCATCAATGCCAATTCCCTCCTTAGCGCTGGCTGGAATGGCCGTGTCGCCGGGAATGGCCAGGATATCCTCGAGCTGTTTCCGGGTCTCCGGCACATTCGCATGCGGCAGGTCAATTTTGTTAATGACAGGAATGATGGTGAGATTCTGCTTCATCGCCAGGTGCACGTTGGCGACGGTCTGCGCCTCAACGCCCTGGGCCGCGTCAATAATGAGCAAGGCGCCTTCACACGCGCTCAAACTGCGTGAAACTTCGTAGGAAAAATCCACGTGTCCCGGCGTGTCAATCAAGTTCAATTCATATGTTTCGCCGTTTTTTGCCTTGTACAACATCGTGACCGGATGTGCCTTGATGGTGATGCCGCGCTCGCGTTCCAAATCCATTGAGTCGAGCAACTGGTCTTCCATCTCGCGGTCGGAAATCGTGCCGGTGCGATGCAGCAGACGGTCGGAAAGCGTCGTCTTCCCATGATCAATATGGGCGATGATGCTGAAATTGCGAATATGGGCTGCGTCCATTCTCTAAAACGAGTGACGAGTGACGGATGACAAGTGACAAGACCTTATCGTCATGCGATTCATGTCACCCGTCACGCGCCACCCGTCACACTCGTTTACACAAGATAAGCGGAAAACACGTGAAGAAAAGGAAATTCCCCCGCCCCACCCTTCGTTTGTGCCAAAAGTGGGGCATCAGTGGACGCTATCAGGCTTTTTCGATCACGGTTTTGATGGCGGCACGCAAATCCGGGAGAGCAAAGGGTTTGGTCAGATAGGGTAGCTTTTCCGTTTCCAGGAATTGGCGCATCTGGTCATTGACGACGTCGCCAGGGTATGGCGAGCCTCCATTTCGGATTGTTTCCCGACCCGGTAATCGACAATGATAAAGAAAATCACCATGGCCCCAATAGTGCAGGCCACCACCGGCGCCAGTACCTTGGCTCTGAAGCTGGTATCGAGCAATTTACGTGGATGAATCATAAATGATCCGTCATTATTCAAATCCACCCTCCCTTGTCGGCTAGCCTTCCCGGATAGAGCTTCTTTCTAATTCGAGCAAAGTAACGTTCCGGGACGGTCTGCCTCAAAAATTTCGCGCATTCCCTCGCCTGGCCTTTTGTTTTTCTCCGCTAAAATGCTATACTGACCACGTATGAATGGTAATTCGAGTGCTCCGGCACACCTATTTCAACCGCTCACCATCAAAGCCGTCACCTTGCGCAATCGCATCGGCGTTTCGCCCATGTGCGAATATTCATCGGAAGACGGTGTGGCTACCGACTGGCATCTGGTGCATCTGGGCTCGCGCGCTGTCGGTGGCGCAGGCCTGGTCATCGCCGAGGCCACGGCGGTTTCCCCGGAAGGCCGCATCACCCCGGGTGACGCCGGCATCTGGGCGGACAAACATGTTGAACCCATAGCGCGCATCAACCGCTTCATCAAAGCGCACGGAGCGGTGCCAGGCATCCAATTGGCGCATGCCGGCCGCAAGGCATCGGCAGCGCGCCCTTGGGATGGTGGCGCACATCTGGCTGATAACGCGGGAGGCTGGCCAACATTGGCACCCAGTCCCCTCCCCTTCGGGGACGAGTTGACCAAAACTCCGCGCCCCATGAGCGAGGCGGACATCATCCAAGTACAGAATGATTTTGTGGCGGCGGCCAAACGTTCACAGGCGGCCGGCTGCGAGTGGCTGGAATTGCATTCGGCTCACGGTTATTTAAGCCATGAATTCCTTTCGCCGCTAACCAACCGGCGTATGGACAAATACGGCGGTGACTTCGAAAATCGCATCCGGTTTCTGTTGGAAACAACGCGGGCTGTCCGGGCAGTATGGCCGGACCGGCTGCCGTTGACGGTGCGGATTTCATGCACGGACTGGGTGGAAGGCGGCTGGGACATTGAACAAAGTGTCGAACTGGCGCGGCGCCTGAAGGGTGAAGGCGTGGATTTGATCGACTGCAGTTCCGGCGGAACCGTGCCGCACGCAAAAATTCCCGTGGGCGCAGGTTATCAGGTGCCGTTCGCCGAGCGGATCCGACGCGAGGCGGGAATTGCGACGGCGACGGTCGGCAGTATCACCGAACCGACCCATGCCGATGCAATCATCCGCAATGGCCGGGCGGATGTGGTGCTGCTGGCCCGGGAATTTTTGCGGGAGCCGTATTGGCCATTGAAAGCTGCGCGGATATTGGGCCAAATGGATTCACTGACCGTTCCGGTTCAGTACCGCCGGGCATGGTAATGGGTTATAACAACGCCACCACGGTATAAACTCCGCTTCGACCAACGCCGCATTGCTCATTGAAACCCGCGTTTATGCCCTGAAGACAATAGAAGTATAAAATTCATGAAGCCAATCTGGCCGGCGAAAAAGCCTCAAATTAAGGCAAATTATTACAATTTATGGACACTTATAACGTGTTCCGAGGAGTAATTCGTCTTCTCGCTCGGAAGACTAATGAACAAGAACGCCCGAATTTGTGAGGGTATCGGCCATCAAGGTGGATTAATATCCAGCGCGGTTTGTTCTTGGCATTATTATCGCTGATAAAAGACCGTCTGACCGGACTGTTCGTTGTTCGTACGGTCGGCGGGTCAGAATTTGGGTTGATGGTTTAGTTGGGTTGGAAGCAAAAGCTTCCAACAAATCCCCGCAGCAATGCGGGGATTTTTTATGACGACGATGATTCTCCATACTGGACGAAGGGAGAAGCAGTCCGTCCGTATTATTTGGGCACATCCCGATAAGCCAGTTTGACGACCCAGTCAGCAAGGAAGAAAAAAATGGCCCCCAACATTAATGAGGGAACGCCAAACGCGAAGTAAGAAAGAGATGAAGGCAGGTCAGCATCGCTGTTGTCACTTACCGACAGGATGTTCTCAAAAATATTTTCAAAGCCCGCCCACACGTTCCATAGACCATACAGAACAATCAGAAAACCAATCGTCCGGACAATCACGCCAAAAAGCTCTGAAGGTTTCATATTGTAATTTCGTTTAAAGCTGAATCAACAATCGCCATCCGTCAAGCTGTCGATCAATCGAGACATCGACCTTTATCGAGATGCAGGTGAGAACAAAGCGGCCGTTACCGGCCCGAGAATAAGTGTTTATCCGCGGAAATAGAGGTAACCGCCCAGAATGACCAGCAGGACGAAGATGGAGGCGGCTACTTCCGGCTAACCCCAACTCCGCGCGCTCTCGGCGCGATGTTCGTCTGTAATCGTACCGAACGAGAGATTTTTGATTTTATCGTAGTCCGGCTGTTCGGTGGTCAGGCTCACCACAATCATTACCACAGCTGAGATGAGGGTGATGAGGATGCTGAAATACTGAAAGTTGATGTTGTTAATCACCCAGAAGAACGAGCCTTCCCGGTAATGAAAATCCGGATTTAGTGTGCAAGGGGTATCCACCAGCATGCGGAACAGGCCAACGAGAAAGCCGACCACCATCGCCCACAAGCAGCCCTTGGCATTGAGCCGCTTCCAGAATACGCCGAAGAAGAAGACCACAAAAATCGGCGGGGCGAGGTAGCCCTGGACGGATTGCAGGTAGTTGTAAAGACCGGTGGCCCCCTTGACGACGGGGATCCACGCCATGGCGATGAGCACCATGGTGGTGGTGGCGATGCGGCCCATGCGGACGATCTCGTGCTGGCTCGCGTTCGGGCGCAGCTTGGTGTAGATGTCTACCGTAAAAAGGGTCGAGCAAGCGTTGAACACCCCGGCCAGCGAACCCATTAACGCCGAAAGTAACCCAGCGACGACAATACCGCGTAAGCCGGGCGGGAGAAGATGTTCCACCATCAGTGGAAAGGCGCCCTGTGCCGCTGCCGTGGCATGGCCGGTGGCCGGGTCATAAACCACCTCCAATCCTGGAACCTTACCGCTTTTGGCCAGGGCAAAGCAGATGAGACCGGGAATAATGAACAGATAGACAGGAAACAATTTCAGGATGGCAGCGAAGATACTACCCCGTCTGGCGACTTGTTCATTGGGTGCGCCGAGCGTGCGCTGGACAATGTACTGGTCGGTACAACCAGTACCAAAGGCCGATGACCGGCGCACAGATGGCCATGCCCAGCCAGGGGAAATTGCCATTAAAGTACCAGGCTTCCTTGACGACCTGCCCGGCGTCGTTTTTTACCAATACAGGTGACCAGGAAGCCTCCACGCCCGCCGGAATAAGCGGTTTCCAGAGATTGAACATATCCGAACCGCAAATGCTTTTCAGCTCACCCCACCCGCCTAGCTTGACGAGTCCATAGACCGTCAGCAACGCGGAGCCGCAAATCAGGACGGTGACCTGAACGGCGTCGTTGTAGGCCACAGCACGCATGCCGCCCAGCGCGGTGTACAAACCCGTCAACGTGATGACAAGGACCGACCCGATCCAGAAGCTATCGAGGTGAAGCGGGCCCAGATCCAGGTGCAGTTCGGGCAGGAGGGTGCTGAATACTACGCCACCGGCGAAAATTCCCACGGCAATTTTCGAGACGATAAACGTGACCAGCGAAACGAGGGAAAGGACATAACGCGAACCGGTAGAGAAGCGGCGTTCGAGAAATTCCGGCATGGTGAACACGAGCGAATGGGCATAAAACGGGACGAACACCCACGCCAACACGAGCAGACACCAGGCATGGAATTCATAGTGCGCCAGCGCCACGCCGTCCTTCGCGCCTGAGCCAGCCAGTCCGACAATATGCTCGGAACCGATGTTGGAGGCAAAAATAGATGCGCCAATGATCCACCAGCCCAGGTTGCGTCCGGCGAGAAAATAGTCCGCGGCAGTATCTTTACGCCGGTTGACGACCCACCAGGCCACACATAGCAGGATGCCGAAATAAATGGCAATCGCCAGCCAATCGAGAGAAGTCAGGGTGGAACCACCCACCGCAGCGAAGAACGGCGTCAGGGGTTTCATGGTTCAGAGGCAGGTTAAATTCGGGAGTGATTTTATTTAGTAAGAAACCTGTAAATAATTGTGTTTGAGTAAATTGTGCCTGGCATCAATTCGGTAGTGGGGAACATCGGCTTATTCGGCGAATCCGGATAGTGCTGCGGTTCCAGGCAGAAACCGGAGCGGCGCTGGTAAACGTTGCCGCCTTTGCCAGTGATGATCCCATCAAGAAAGTTCCCGGCGTAGAACTGCAAGCCCGGTTCAGTGCTCCAGACTTCCATTACTCGGCCGGTCGTCGGCTCATAAACGCGCGCCATCAAATCGAGCTGGCCCCGTGTCTTGTTGATGACCCAATTGTGGTCGTAACCGGGGCCATATTGAAGTTGCCGGTCGGGATCGTTGATGTGCGCGCCTATAGCAGTGGATTTTCGGAAATCAAACGGTGTTCCTTGCACCGGGGCGTATTTCCCGGTCGTAATCAACTCCTTGTCCACAACTGTGATCTTGTCCGAGTTGATATAAACTTCGTGGCCGAGAATATCACCGTTCCCCTGCCCTCGCAGATTGAAATAGGAATGGTGCGTCAGATTACAGACCGTGGGCTTGTCAGTCGTGGCGGTGAAATCCAGGCGCAGTTCGTTGCTATCGGTCAACGAATAAACCGCCGTGACCTTGAGATTACCGGGAAAGCCTTCCTCGCCGTCCATACTGAGGTAAGCCAATTCCAATGCCAGCCCATTGGGGCTGAGCCAGGTTTTAGCCCGCCAGACAACCTTGTCGAAACCCCTGAGGCCGCCGTGCAGCGAATTAGGGCCGTTATTGGCCGTCAGAGTGTAGGTCTTGCCATCCAATGTAAACCGGGCATCGCCGATTCGATTTCCGTAGCGACCGATCAAGGCGCCGAAATACGGGCTGTTGTTGGTGAGGTATCCTTCGAGGTTGCCATAACCGAGCACCACATCATCGAATTTTCCGATCCGGTCCGGCACTTTGAGCGATTGGACGATGCCGCCATACGTCATGATGCGCGCTTCCATTCCCTGGCCGTTGCGCAGCGTGTAAATTTCGACCGGCGTACCGTCCGGCATCCTGCCGAAGGGAGCCTGACTGGCCGTGAATTTCGCGCTCATTATAATAAATGGGCTTCTTTTACTTAATGAATACGTATTGTTTGTGGTATCGAAGGTATTTCAAATTTCTTTTGTAAACCGTTGAAATTTTCATTGTCGGCTTAATTCCGAGACTCAATGCATCCCCAAAATCAAGCTGCGAAGAAAACAGAATTTTCCCATCGTCGCCGAAAGTGATCAAACCAGCATCTAAAGCAGCATCCAGATTGGGGACGAGTAGCAAACCGTTGTATGGATCAAGTCGCTCTTTATTTGTCGAAGCAGCCCACGGTTTCAGATGGGACGCGCGCAAGATTCTCGTCGTTTTACAACGCGTCACGGCACATCCGGCCCAAAGCGCTAACTGAGAATCACGAAAACGGCCTTGCCCAATGCGGCTCAACCGCACAGCCTCAAACTCCGTTTTGGAAAGAGCTTTGAGGGTTGGCGCCTGATTTTCGAGTTCCTGAAAGAGGTCGCCTCGTCCGGGCTCAGGCCAGATATCACTCAGCCGCACTTTGCGGTGTTTCCTATAGAAACTTTCCTTCCTCGGCCTTCCATCAGGGGAATCCAGAGCAAGTCGTGAGGCTCTTGAGTAGGAGGCCCACAAGGCAGGGTTTTCAAGGAGGTTCTTAGGTAAAGAAAAAGTGGGCGTGAATAGCCATTTTAGACGGCTTCGGCTTGTTGGCTCTACTTTGAAACCAGAAATAAAAGGCGCGGTGGTATCCACAAGAATCCAGATTCCTTTCCTGCCTAACGCAGCGAGGTAATAATTTCCGATAACAAGCGATACACGACCTTGATGGAATCCGAACCAACAAGCAGACGGTTCTTGAGCATGTCGAAACGCCTGTTCGAAGAAGCGGATCAAATCGTCTGCTGTAGTTGATGAAGCGATTCGCCGGTGTTTGAATCGAAGCCGAACTTCATCACGCCAGTTGGCGAGTATTTTCATCTTGAAGCAATAATTGCGGAGTTATCATTCATGACGGTAAACGTCCCAGCCGAGGTATTTGCCCAAAGCTTCCTTTACCCCGGCGGCAATACGCGTCGGGTTGATGGCTACGTGATGCTCAAAACCGTTTTCACAGATATAGCGCAGTAATTTCTGGAAATTCGGAATCCGAACCACGCCAAAGCCGCCGAATGTTTTCAGCGGATCGTCGGTCAGTTCGCCTTCGCCAAGGTAAGCGCGAATCTTCCCGGCCGTATCATCCGTACTCACCCGGAGGTAGGTGAAGGGTGATGCCTTGACGCGGCCCACGACCGTACCGTAGGTGTTTTCGCGGCCAACCGTGCCGGCAATGATTTCCTGAAAATCCATGACCGGCTTGCCCTCGCCTTTTTCCACAAAAACATCCTTGGGCAGGTTGCTGCAATGGAAGATGACGCCTTTGTCCGGATCCTCGCCGTAATTGTTGTTCCAGTCCACCAGTGCGCTGGGCCGGCCGCTGGCCTGGGCCATGGCATACATTGCGACGGTGCCCATGATGTCCACCTCACACGCGCTGCTCATCAGCATGTTGCTCATCATGCTCATGAGTGTGCACGGCACGACGCCGAAGAATTCCTCCATGGCCGTCCAGCATTGAACGGCGGTGGCATTGAGGCGGGCCTGCTTCATCCACCGGTCCACCGCCACGCCGAATCGGGCCATTTTCAGCAGGGCTATTGGCGGGATGGATTTGGCCACTACGTAATTTTGAATTTCCCTCAACTTGGCGTTCACTGCCGCGTCGCTGTCCTTCAGTTTGCCGACCCAGCCGAACAATTCGTAAAGGTCGAGCGTCTCGATGCTGATGCCGGATTGTTCGAGCAATTTTTCGCTGTAACGGACGGTATTGAACGCCGTGGGCCGGGCGCCGAGTGCGCCGATGCGGAGATTTTTCAAAGCTTTGACAACGCGGCAGGTAATAACAAAGTCCTGCAAATCCTGCGCGAAACTTTTGCTGTCAGGCGTACAGGTATGCAACCGGGTAAGGGTGAAGGGAATATTATATTGGTGGAGATTATTGCAGACCGACATCTTGCCGCAAAACGAATCACGTCGGTCATGGATGGTCATAATTTCCGGACTGTCGTTGAAAGCGTGTACAAGCACCGGCACTTGCAACCCCGACCAGCGGATGGCGTTGGCCACGCCACGTTCATCACCGAAGTTCGGCAGGGTGACAAGGATGCCGTCGATTTTGCCGGCGTTTTGTTTGAACAAATCGGCGCATTTTTGCGCATCTTCCAAGGACTCGACCGCACCAAATTTAGCAGCGCTGGTCGGCAGCGTGACCACGCCGATGCCGAGTTTTTTCAGGGTGTCCAGGATTTGCTTTCGCCCGGTGTTACAGAGGTGGGCGGGGAAGAAACCGCGATTGCCGATGATGATGCCGAGTTTGATCATGGTTAATAAGGCATGCGCCGGTTGATTGTTCAAAAAAGACTACGACCCCACTCGCGTTAAGGCAATCCTTTCACAAAAACGACGAAGCGCATCACTATATCATGATGATGCACTCTGCCGTAAGCGAACAATATTGCTGCCTCCTTTGATTTCGTTCAACACCCCCATCACGGTCGATATACCGACCGATAAAATCGCTGCGTATAATTTGTTGTCTGGGTGTCGGTAATGTACCACGTGCCGTCACGAATATCGGCGGTGTTGGTGCTGAGGGGAGTCCAAACGATTGGCGGCACCAGATTTGGTGTTACTTCCACCTGATAAGTGTATCCCGGAACGCCGACAAAACTAAGGGTGACATTATTGCCGCTGTTGACGACCGCTCCGCTGACAGAATTGGTTGGAGGTGGTCCGACAAGAACAGTGATGAAACCGGGCGTATTCCCGCCAAAGCCATCAGCCACTGTATAATTGATTTGATCCGCGACGTCATTGACATTGGTGTAATAAACAAAGTTGTTGTCGTAGCCCACGAGCGCGCCGTTGGTACTGCTGATACTGCCGGTCAGCGCCAGCAGATCACCATCCACGTCACTCCAATTCGTTGCCAAATTACCCCCAAGCGGGACGTTTAATGGATAACCCGCCGGCCGCATATAAGTCGCCGGATCAACCACTGGCGGCGTGTTGCTGTAAATCAGCGTGGCAACGCTGCTCGTCACGCTGCCGGAATTATTGCTGGCCACTACCGTGAAATCTCCAGTATCGGTCCGGGCCGCGCCGGCGATGCTGTAGTTGAAGGTTATTGCCCCAATAATGGGTTGCCCGTTTTTATACCATTGATAAGCCGGATCGGGTATGCCGATGGCATCGGCGGTAAAGCTGACGGATTGACCGTGACTGACTGTCACGCCGATGGGCTGACTGATAATGTTCGGCAACAATTGAGGGGTCCAACCATTAAACCACTTGTTGGGGTTCGTCGCCGCCAGCAAACGGGGATCGTTATTCGTCAGACTAACAAAGCAAGGGAATTCGATAATGTTCGTGCAAGTTATATCGTAATTTGTGTATTGCCAGAAAACATATTGATTCACAAGCAGACCTGACGGACACACATAGGCATTGGTATCTATACAACAGTAAATCCAAGCGTCCAAGCCGCCGGCCGTACCATTAGAGCCTGCCATGGTAATGCCGGTAACGCCCGGATCCGCCGCAAAAATACAGTGCACAAACGTAAATCCATCGGCTGAATAAGTAGTACCATTCGGATCCACCCAAGGCGTGGTAGAACTGTAGGAAGTAGACGTCGCCGTGCGCGGAGCGGTCACGTTATAGGAGCTGGAGCATGGATTTGTAATCGTATAGATTACGCACTGATCGAAGTAACCGACCCCCACGCCCCAGATGTAGTCGAAGTTCCCCACAACCCTGCAGTTGTAGAAGTATGCCTGCGACGTGTTTTGATTGATCAAAATGGTATCCTGCCGACTGATAATGTCACAACTGTTCACAATACACTGTTTACCGTTATTGTAAATCGTCAGAGCCTCGGCCTGCGATCCGCCTTGCGGTGTCGTGTTCTGTATTGTCATGTTCTCGAGCAATATATTAGTCGAATTGACCTTGAACGCCATACGCGCGGCGGTTGTGCCAGTGATGTTATTGTTGTTGCCGTACCCAACAACCGTTCCGGACCGGCTCTGGCCGCGGAAGGTGATGTTGTTCTTGCCCGAGATGTCCACGATCTCAGTATAGGTGCCATTAAGGATATTGATCACTGTGTAATTGTTATTGCCGGGTGGCACGGAGTCCACTGCACCCTGCACGGTCAGGAAGTCTTTGGTGCCATCTGCCGACACGACGATGTTCGTTGGATTGACCGGCCCACCCACCTTGGTCGTAAACCGCCAGGCATTTGTGTCCGAGATGCCGGCAAAGTACGCCAGGGAGGTGTCGGCCACGATGCCGTTGTCCATCGTCACATAATACGTCTGATTGCTCGTTAGCACGCCGCCGTGCGGATATATCGCCGCTGTGTTTCCGGTAATAATCACCGGGAAATAGTTGATCACCTGGGAATCACCCTGGAACAAACTGTGCGGCTGGAAGTTGTTGGTGAGGTAAATTCCGTTGCATAGACCACTGACAAACACGGTATTGGAACTCATATCGATAACATCCACCGGCGTAGCGGGATTCGCCGCATTATAGATGCGAATCTTGCCACTGTTGGCGATGAGGATCGGATTGTTGAAGGTGATATACAACGGTGTGTCGTAACAAACTCCGGTCGCATTGTTGGCAGGCGACAGTGCTGTCAGAGCCAGATTGGTAGCAAGAACAGTGAGCTTAATACCCGGACTGGTGGCCGTGCCGGCGGTATTCGTGACAACAGCCGTGTAAGTTCCTATGTCTGAACCTGTTGCGCTGCTGGTTGTCAGCGTGGTATTGGTTGCACCGGCAATGGCTGTGCCATTTTTGCACCACTGCAATGCAGGTGTTGGAATGCCGGTAACACTGTAATTGAAACTGACGGGATCACCTTCGTTTACCGTAATGTCGCTTGGAAACGGCGGTAAGAAGCCTGGGGGCACAATAACGGACAGTATAGCGTGGTTTGTAGTAATGCAGGCGGCATTACTGGCGATCAAAGAAATATCGGCATTATTGAGAGCAGCATATTGAACGTTGTAGAGCGTCAATGACAGGTTCGTCGCCCCGTCAACATTCACGCTGTTGGTTTGCCATTGCAAACTCGGATACGGATTGGCGATGCCAACCATGGCACTGAAAGAGGCATTGTTGCTTTGAATGACGGTTTGATCAAAGGGGCCGTAGATAATCGGACACTGAATACCAACCGTCAGGGACGCGATACTGCTGGTCACGGAATTGTAGCTGTTACTGACAACGCAATAATATTGGCCGTTATCGGTTCCGTCGCAGTGGGCGATGCAATACGTGGAATTGGTGGCACCGTCTATCGGCTCAAAGTCACTGCTGCTGTCCAACGGCACAGGTATGCCACCACCGTCTACCGGTATGGGATCGCCGCCTGAGGCGAAATACCATTGATAGTTAATAGGCGTACTGCCGATGGCACAGACGCTAAAACACGCGGGGTCGTTGCTGGAAACGATGAGAGAGATTGGTTGGCATGGGAGCGGGTAAGGTATCTGCGGCACGGTCACCAGTTTGATCTGGCCCGGTACGCTGTAGTCAATACTGACGGAACTGTCCAGCGACCCGCCCACTACCGCCACTGCCGGGTTAAAGGTACCCGTCAACGTCCCCGTGTACCTCAGCACCACGTTGGTCTGCGGTT